>Ga0209713_10000114_pt1 | contig 43374 bp, 38 predicted proteins | sample ArcOceMetagenome_3_FD_187444 | JGI IMG/M metagenome (GOLD analysis project Ga0209713, IMG submission 187444) | Marine eukaryotic phytoplankton communities from Arctic Ocean - Arctic Ocean- Svalbard ARC20M Metagenome (SPAdes) (version 2) | ecosystem: Environmental > Aquatic > Marine > Oceanic...
CGATATGGCCCTCGAAGCGCCTCCTATAATAGAAGAAGCCTCTGGTGGTTTTGTAGATCTTTCAGGGATAGCCGCACAATATAATTTTGAGTATGGCATGTCCCTAAACAGCAGTGGCGATTTCACCCGTGTCACATTGGGTGCGTTAGATTTTGATGCAGAAATCGAAGCCCACGCCGTGCCAATTAACAATCCAACCACTTATCGCATGGTGACATTTACCAACTCTAGCGGCGAAAGCATTTTACCAGCCGAAGCCAGCTTATATGTCGATGGTCGATTGATTGCTGATTCATACGTGAACCAAATCGTGCCCGGAGCAGAAACAGAATTGGGGTTTGGCTCAATCCGCGGCTTGCGCCTGACGCGCACCACATTGGATCGAAACGAAGGCGACCGCGGAATTATCACATGTTCCAACGAAAACACAGAAACTGTGCGCATTAATGTGGATAATTTAACTGGCGAAGATTGGAATGTCACCTTGTTAGATCGCGTACCTTACGCAGAACAAGAGGACCTAATCATCGATTGGTCACAGCACCTCGTCCAAACACAACCGATTATGAAGATATGCGCGGCGTGTTGCATTGGAATTTGGAAATCAAGTCAGGCACCAAACAATCGGTGAACCTAAAGACAAAAATCACTTTTCCTGAAGGAATGGTCCTTCGTTAAGGCAGTCTTTAGCCCCACGTTTTGCGTGGGGCTGATTGCTTAAACGGCTTGAAATTCTTTGGCCTCAGGATTGTAGGATTCCAATCCACCTTCGCCAATATCTGTCCAAAGGCCATGCATCGACAAAACGCCTTGATCGACGCGATCTTTGATGAAAGGAAAAGTCATTAGGTTTTCTAAAGACGTTACAACAGAGTGTTTTTCCAACTGGCGAGCTTGCTCCTCTGGATCAATCTCATCCGCAACAAGATCATACTTAGGGCGCAAAATATCCATCCAACGACCCACAAAACTTGCTTTCTCTTCCAGCTCGGGCGCGTTGCCTTTGCACATGTCGATACAACCCTGAACACCACCGCAATTTGAATGCCCAAGAACAATCAAATGGGCCACATTCAGCGCCGTTACAGCATATTCGACTGCAGCACTGGTGCCGTGATAATCGCCATCTGGCTTAAAAGGTGGGACCAAATTTGCGATATTGCGGTGGATAAAGAACTCTCCCTGATCAGCACCAAAAATAGACGTCACGTGAACGCGGCTGTCACAACATGAAATTACCATCGCACGAGGACGCTGTCCCTCGGACGCAAGCCGACGATACCACGCTTGGTTCTCTGAATAGGCCGTGGCTTTCCAACCGTGGTAGCGTTGCAGCAGATATGACGGCAATGGTTTCGCTTGATCCATGTTTCTTTTCCCAACTTCGAAAGAACTTTCACTGTAATTAGCCTGTATTCGCAACGAATTCGAGGAAAAAGTAGTCCCTCATAACCATTTGTGAAGGGTCTGAGCGCATCAGTGAATTAGCCGTGGGGGCTAGATCAAAGGTGAGTGGAATGAAGCACGTAACTTAGATGAAACCAAAAGAGGTGGCCAACGTTGATTATGACCGATTGAACGAGTTGTATACGCAATTGGGGCAATCAAACGCAGAAGACATTGTTTGCCGCGCGATGGAAGAGTTGGCACTACGCTTAACTCATTGCGACAAACTTTACCGCGACAAGGCATTGGGTGATCTGCACAAATCGGCCAAGTCATTAGTTGCGATTGCAGACCAAATTGGCATGCCTGCGGTGTCTTCAGTTGCGGGACATGTCACTATATGCATTGATTGCGAGAACACCATCGCACTTGCTGCAAGGGTGGCGAGACTCTTACGAATTGGTGAAGAATCTTTAGCTGTTATTTGGGACTTGCAAGACATCACCATCTGAACCTACTTGCAGCGGATATTACAGGCGTTAGGCTGGTTTCAAAATTGACCTTTGAAAGGTGACCAATGTCTGTTCAATTCGCTGCTGCAACAACCAATTCAATTCCAATTCATGCAATCGACCAGGACGATCTTGAGAACTGGACAGCAAAACAAACGCCAATGACGCAGACATGGGTCGCTTCAAATGCATTTAGCGGTGGTTTGCATCAAGCCTTGGTTGTTCCATCACCAGATGGCAGTCCGTTGATGGCTCTTGCAGGTTACGGCAATGCCAAAGCACGCAAACGCAGTCGCTTTCATTTGGCTGGTGCCGCAGGAAAGCTGCCTGAGGGCGCATACCATATCGCGTCCGGTATCTCTGAGGCTGAGTTGCCTCAAGAAGCATTGGGGTGGTTGTTGAATTCTTATCGGTTCGATCGCTACAAATCCGCCTCAGTAATGAAAGCACAGCTGATTGCCCCTGCGGGTGTGGATACCGATGAGATAATAGCATTGGCACAAAGCGAAGCTTTGACACGCGATCTGATCAACACCCCTGCATCTGACATGGGACCACCGCAGCTGGAAAAAGCTGCACGTACATTGGCCCAAGAATTCGGTGCGGCGATTGAAGTAACGGTTGGCGAAGACCTTTTGACTAGAAACTTCCCGATGATCCATACCGTTGGTCGCGCAGCCGATCGTGCGCCCCGATTAATCGATATGCGATGGGGTGATGATGGACCAACGCTAACCTTGGTTGGAAAGGGCGTCTGTTTCGACACTGGAGGACTAAATATCAAACCCGGAGGATCAATGGGCTTGATGAAGAAAGACATGGGCGGGTCTGCCGCGGTACTGGGTCTGGCACGCATGATCATGGCCACAGAACAAACGATCCAATTGCGCGTACTTATTCCCGTAGTTGAAAACTCCATCTCTGCAAATGCCTTCCGTCCCCAAGACATTCTCATTTCACGCAAAGGTTTAAGTGTTGAAATCAACAACACCGATGCTGAGGGGCGGTTAGTCTTGGCTGATGCTTTGGCGCTTGCTGATGAGGAAAAGCCAGATCTTATAATCTCAATGGCTACGCTCACTGGCGCGGCCCGCGTTGCGGTTGGCCCCGATCTCGCACCATACTTTACAGATGATCCAAAACTGGCGAGCGCTCTTGAAGCCGCAGCAGAAACTCATGCCGACCCTGTTTGGCGCTTACCATTCCATGAACCTTATGAAGCAATGATTGAACCTGGCATTGCTGACCTCGACAATGCACCAAAGGGAGGGTTTGCCGGATGCATAACCGCAGCGCTTTTCCTACGCCGTTTTGTGACCGAAACACCTCGTTACATGCATTTTGACATCTACGGCTGGCAGCCCAACGCTGCGCCAGCACGTGCAAAAGGCGGCGTTGGGCAGGCAACTCGTGCATTGTTTGAAATGCTCAAAACTGCACTTTGACGATGATTGATCCACGTTCCACGCCAGACCCAAATATTATTTCCGAACGAACCCCAGCGAGGGTTTCTGTGCCCGTTTCTGATCTGAATAGGCAAGCTGGACACAAACGCGATAGGCAAGTGTTGCTTGGCGAGAGGGTCACCATCTTAGGGAATGCCGATGGGCATTCCTACGTTGTTACAGACAAAGATAACTACGTAGGTTTTATAGACAGTAGTCACTTATGCGCCGATCATCCTACAACGCACCGTATTAGCGCGTTGGCAAGCCATACTTACGGCGAAGCCAATATGAAATCAGCTGATCGCATCTCTTTAAGCCATGGTTCTTTGGTAAGGGTTACAAAAGAGACCGAGAAGTTTGCAAAGACAGAATACGGCTATATTCCAAAACAACATCTATGCAAAGTCGAAGACAGAGATACGGCATATGTTGAAACCGCTAAGCTATTTTTGGCCGCCCCCTATCTATGGGGCGGCAACTCTAACACCGGCATTGATTGTTCTGGCTTGGTACAAGCCGCACTTACGGCAAGTGGCATCCCCTGCCCTGGGGACAGTGATCAGCAAGAAAAACAATTAGGGAAAACCTTATCACCCTATTCTCGCATCGAATCCGGGGACTTTCTATTTTGGGAAGGCCACATTGCACTTGCAGTAGATACCGACACCCTAATCCATGCCAATGCATTTCATATGGCATGCGTTTACGAACCAATTGATACTGCGATCAAACGGATCAAAGACCAAGGAGACGGTGAAATCACCGCACACAAACGGCTATTTTCAGTCAACTGAACGGATCAGTTTACGCTCTAAAACGCGCAGAACTGTCTTCAGATCTTGGCCACGGCGCAGAATCTGACCATCCATCCCGATGACTGCGAACATCCCTTGTTTGTCGCGAAGCTTTGGCCTTTTCTCAATCCGGTACATAGGGTTCTCAGCGGTACGCCGAAAGATCGAAAACACGGCAACTTCACGCAATGAAGAAATACCATAGTCCCGCCACTCACCCGCAGCCACCATCCGCCCATACAAGGATAGGATCGGAGCAAGCTCGGTACGGTGAAACGAAACCTGCGGAGGAGGAATTTCTCGCAGATGCGGAGAGGAGTTCGGTGTAACCATAGACTACAATTGCGCCATTTCGCGTTCAAATCAAGGGAATCGTAGCGTTCAATTATCCACACTTGAATGTGTTACAGATTCCGCGCAAGCTATCCCAAACGGAAACATGACCTGCAGGAGCAGACATTGACCCCACAAGACCGCGCCAAGAAATGTGCAGATCTGATGTACGCACAAGATGCCACCACCCAAGGGTTAAAGATGGCCATTGAACATGTGGATGTTGGTACCGCGACCATGTCGATGGATGTCCAACCACATATGCTAAACGGTCACGGTATTTGTCATGGCGGATATATCTTCACACTTGCCGACAGTGCCTTTGCTTTTGCCTGTAACACTTACAACCAACTTACAGTCGCTCAGCAAAACCAAATAACCTATGTCCAAGCAGGAAAACTTGGTGAACGCCTAATTGCCACTGCAAATGAAACATCAAAAACGGGTCGTTCAAGCACATACGATGTTGTTGTTACGGGCGAAGCAGGCCGCACGGTTGCGCTATTTCACGGCCTTTCCCGCACAATAAAGGGGCACCATTTCCCCGAACCCGCAGATAGCAACGGAGATATTTGATGAAAGACCTAACACCTACCAAATCGTCACTTGATCCCATTGAAATCGCCAGCCGTGACGAGATCGAGGCACTTCAACTCGAGCGCTTAAAATGGTCGCTGCGCCATGCCTATGAAAACGTGCCATTTTACAAAACATCATTCGATGATGCGGGCGTGCATCCTGACAATCTAAAATCGCTAAGTGATCTTACAAAATTTCCGTTCACCGTAAAACAGGATCTACGCGCAAATTACCCTTTTGGAATGTTTGCTGTGCCACGCGAACAAGTTGCACGCATCCACGCCTCATCGGGCACAACAGGCCAACCTACCGTTGTTGGCTACACACAAAATGACCTTGATGTTTGGGGCTCAGTCGTTGCACGTTCATTGCGTGCGTCAGGCCTAAAATCTGGTGATATGCTCCATAACGCATATGGTTATGGATTGTTTACTGGCGGCTTGGGCATCCACTTAGGCGCTGACGCACTTGGCCTCAGCACTGTTCCAATTTCAGGTGGTATGACTCCACGCCAAGTGCGCTTGATAAATGATTTCAAGCCAAACGGAATAACAGTCACTCCGTCCTACGCCCTTTCTATTTTAGATGAATTCGCAGCCCAAGGTTTGGATCCACGCGATTGCTCTTTGGATGTTGGCATCTTTGGTGCCGAACCATGGACCAACGCGATGCGCCACGAGATCGAACAGGCCTTTGATATGCACGCAGTCGACATCTATGGGTTGAGCGAAATAATGGGCCCTGGCGTCGCCAACGAATGCGTCGAAACCAAAGACGGCTTACACATTTGGGAAGATCACTTTTATCCTGAGATTATTAATCCTGAGACAGGTGAGCTTGTCGAAGACGGTGAGCAGGGTGAGCTAGTTTTCACCTCATTGACCAAAGAAGCATTCCCAATCATCCGTTACCGGACACGCGACTTAACCCGGTTGCTCGCAGGAACTGCACGCAGCATGCGCCGAATGGAGAAAGTGACTGGCCGTTCCGATGATATGATCATCCTGCGCGGTGTGAATGTCTTCCCAACTCAAATTGAAGAAGCCTTGATGTCGATTCCTGGCCTTGCCCCTCACTTTCAGATCGAACTCATTAAACCCGATCGGATGGACCAAATGCGTGTAGTCACTGAAGCTGCGGATACAAACATGGGACAAGAAGATCGCGAGAATGCAGGTCGCGCATTGGCATCCACAATCAAGCAGTCAATTGGGATCAGCGTTAAGATTAACGTTTTAGATGCCGGTGGTGTCGCACGCTCAGAGGGCAAAGCCGTTCGGATTTTGGATAACCGTCCAAAAACCTAAATTTTCAAAATAAGGTGACCAATATTGTCAGCAGGCACCTAGACAGCGCAACCTGGATGCATGCTAGGATCTTTCTCTTCTCAGTCGATCGCTATAGTGTGAGAGTCTTGATTGCCGCGGCATTCCTACCGGTAGCCGGCAATGTATACATGTTGGCACAGCACTATCGTGTCGCACCACAAAGGGCATCAGCCGCAATTCTACTTTCAACAGCCATTAGTCTTGTAACGGTTAGCTTAGTGATTGGTTGGGTAATCGACCTATAACAGGAATCATCCATTTATCCGCTCTCCTAAGAGACCTGCACTTTACCAAACCGTCCCCAACCGCTAGCGATGTTAGCAACAGCCACAAGGAGAGAATGATGAAAACCGTATCAGAGAATACATGCTTTGGTGGCACGCAAGGGATTTACAATCATACTTCAAAATCATGCGCATGCGACATGACATTTGCAGTATTCCTGCCTGCCGAAGCGAAAGACGGGCCCGTTCCAGTGCTTTGGTATCTTTCAGGTCTGACCTGTACTCACGAAAACGCAATGTCCAAAGCTGGCGCGCAGGTTTGGGCAGCAGAACATGGAATCGCATTGATCTTCCCTGACACTTCCCCTCGAGGCGAAAGTGTGGCGGATGACGAAAACTATGACCTAGGACAAGGCGCAGGTTTCTACGTCAACGCAACTCAAGACCCTTGGAAACCAAACTTTCAAATGTGGGACTACATCACCGAAGAATTACCCACACTGATCGCAGAAAATTTCAACATCGACATGGACCGTCAATCGATCACCGGTCACTCGATGGGTGGGCACGGCGCATTGACTATGGCGATGAGTTTGCCGGGCCGCTATCGCTCAGTTTCAGCCTTTGCACCAATCTGCAGCCCAACCACCACTGATTGGGGACGCAAGCAACTGACCGCATATCTTGGCACAGACGAAACCACATGGGCCGCACATGATGCGAGCCTCATGATGGAAAAAATCGGCTTTAATGGACCCGTCCTGATCGACACAGGCACTTCGGATCAGTTCATTGATCTGCTGAAACCCGAAGCGCTTTCCGCTGCAATCGCCAAACGCCGCCAAGAAGCGACAGTGCGCCTACAACCTGGCTACGACCACAGCTACTTCTTTGTTTCAACGTTCATGGAAGACCACGTCACCTTCCATGCTGACGCCTTATATACGGATTAAACCATGAGCCATTATGACCTTATCATCATCGGCTCTGGCCCATCTGGCCGTTCTGCCGCAATCCAAGCTGGCAAACTAAAACATCGCGTTTTAGTGATCGATCGCAAAGACCGCGTTGGCGGTGTTTCAGTACACACTGGCACCATCCCATCCAAGACCCTGCGCGAAACGGTATTGAACCTCTCAGGGTGGCGCGAGCGCAGCTTTTACGGCCGCTCGTACCGCGTAAAGCAAGAGATCAAAGCGGAAGATCTAAAGGGGCGCTTGCACATGACCCTCGACCACGAAGTCGATGTTCTAGAGCACCAGTTCAATCGTAACCACGTTGAGACATTACACGGCGCAGCTCACTTCATTGATGCGAACACAATCGAGGTAGAGACCGAAGCCGGTGAAAGCACAACGCTGACTGCCAACAAGTTCTTAATCTCAACAGGCACAAAGACATACCGCCCAGATTACATACCGTTCAACGGTACGACCATTCTGGACAGCGATGAATTCCTAGATATGGCGCAAATCCCACGTAGCCTGATTGTTGTTGGAGCAGGCGTCATCGGTGTTGAATATGCATCTATGTTTGCTGCCCTCGACATTAGCGTAACGCTCATTGAGCCACGTGATACCTTCCTAGACTTCATCGATAAAGCGATTATCCAAGACTTCACACATCAGATCAAAGAGAACGGTGTAGATTTACGCCTTGGCTCTGCAATCGAAAAAGTTGAGGACGCAGGCGACCACGTAGAAGTTACGCTAGAAAATGGCCGTCACATTCGTGGCGAAATGCTGCTGTTTGCTGCGGGCCGTATGGGTGCGACTGACAAATTGAAACCAGAGGCTGCTGGCTTGGAAACCGACCACCGCGGCCGTATCGAAGTCGACCGCAAGACCTATCAAACCTCGGTTCCTCATATCTATGCCGCTGGTGACGTCATCGGCCACCCATCGCTTGCCTCTACCTCAGGCCAGCAAGGACGCGTTGCTGCTTGTCATGCGCTGGACACTCCGACGTTGGGCGAAAGCGCTTGGTTCCCTTATGGGATTTATTCTGTTCCAGAAATATCCACCTGCGGCATGTCCGAAGAAGAGATGCAAGAACGCGAGATCCCCTACGAGATCGGCGAAGCACGCTTTCGCGAAACATCACGTGGGCACATCATGGGTCTTGAGCACGGGATGCTGAAGATGCTGGTTTCCCTCAAAACACGTCGTGTACTGGGCGTGCAAATCGTTGGCGAAGGTGCAACTGAGCTGATCCACATCGCTCAGGCTGTTTTGAACCTCAAAGGGACTGTAGACTACTTCGTTCAGAACACCTTCAACTATCCAACTTTGGCAGAGGCCTATAAGATTGCTGGTCTCGATGCATTTAATCGAATGCCAATTCCGGACGAGTTCAAAACACCAAAGAAGAAATCCAAAAAATGAGTCTCTACATTGATGCGGATGCTTGCCCTGTGAAGGCCGAAGCCGAAAGAGTGGCAACGCGTCACGCATGTAAGATGTTGGTAGTTTCAAACGGTGGCTTACGCCCATCAGCCAATCCATTGGTCGAAACAGTCATTGTGGCCGATGGCCCAGACATTGCGGATATGTGGATCGCTGATCGTTGTGGGCCAGGCGATGTTGTTGTCACAGGCGACATTCCATTGGCCGCAAAATGTGTTGAGGCTGGAGCCCGTGTGCTTAAGCACAACGGTGAGGCATTGACCCAAGCCAACATTGGCAACATCCTTGCGACACGTGACCTAATGGCAGACCTACGTGCAGCAGATCCATTTCGCCAAGGTGGCGGCAAGGCATTTTCAAAGACAGACCGATCCCGATTTTTAGAAGCACTTGAACGCGAACTGCGCGCTGCTGCGAAATAACAATAGGAAGACCTCCATGACAATCAAAGCCGTCGTTTTTGACATTGGGAATGTATTCATTGGCTGGCAGCCCGAACAATTTTTTGACCGCGTTATTGGTGAAGAACGCCGTCGCAGTTTTTTTGCCGCTGTTGATTTGCACGGAATGAACGACCAGATTGATGCTGGGGCACCGTTTAAAGAGACGCTGGAACACACAGCGAAAGACAACCCAGACTGGGCTGATGAATTGCAAATCTGGCATGACCGTTGGATTGAAATGGCGGCCCCTTTGATCCCACATTCAGAACGTCTAATGTATGCTTTGCAGGCCAAAGGCATTCCAGTTTTCTCTTTAACGAACTTTGGCATTCAGACTTACGATCTGGCGGCAAAGACATACCCGTTCATGCGCAAATTTGACCATGATTTTATCTCTGGTCATATGGGTGTCATCAAACCAGCCGCATTGATTTACCAAATGCTCGAAGATGGTTCTGGTTTGTCTGGTGACGAATTGATCTTTGCGGATGATCGCACCGACAACATCGTCGTCGCCGGTGCACGCGGTTGGAAAACGCATTTGTTTGAACACCCTCAGGGTTGGGCAGATCGCCTTGTGGCTGAAGGGCTATTGACCGAAGCCGAAGCAAAATGACCTCTGTTCCGTTTATACCATTTGCAGAGGGAGAAGCGCTCCTTGGTTGGATTGGTTTAACCGATGCGTTGGCTGCAGGGCACAACCTACCCAAAGCAGAAATTGGAGACACATTCTTGTATCGTGGCTCAGATACTTTACTAAATCGCTCGGCTTGGATCGATGGACTGGGCATCGCCGTTAAGACCGCAACGATTTTTCCAAACAATCCGTCTGCATCTAAACCGGTAGTCAACGGCGGCGTGAATTTGTACTCCGATACCGACGGTACTTTGGAAGCCATCATTGATTTTCATCTCGCAACCAAATGGAAAACAGCTGGCGACAGCATAACCGCAGCACGCCGCCTCGCACGTCCTGACAGTCGTAACATTTTGATTGTAGGCGCAGGCACGGTAGGCCGCTCACTGCATGACGCATACAGCGCAGCCTTTCCAAACGCCCAGTTCACAGTCTGGAATCGCACAACAAAAAACGCTGAGTTGATGGCAGCCGAACGCCCCACACTTTCTGTTGCCACCGATTTGGAGCAGGCAGTCCGCAACGCAGACATCGTAACCTCCGCCACCATGTCGACCAAACCATTAATCAAAGGCGAGTGGTTGCAAGCAGGCCAACACATCGACCTTATCGGCGCATACCGTCCAGACATGCGCGAAGTAGACGATGCAGCACTACAGCGCTCACGCATTTTTGTAGACAGCCTAGACACAACTGTCGGGCACATCGGTGAAATCAAAATACCAACTGAATCTGGTGTAATTTCAACTGACGATATTGTTGCTGACTACTACAATATCAAAAATTTCACTCGCCAATCAGACAACGAAATTACGCTATTCAAAAATGGTGGCGGTGCGCATCTCGATCTTATGACCAGCCGATATATTTTGGATCGTTGGCGAACCAAAATATGATGTGGTTCTTCCTGATTTCCAGTGCGCTAATCGCTATCCCATTGATGATCGAGCTGACTCGTGCACCAATGTCTTCAGCAGAACGAGGCACTGCCACAGGACAATTCGCGCAACTTTCTCAAGGGGTCACACATTACGAATGGTTCGGGCCAAAGCGTGGTCCAATTGTGGTGTGCATCCACAGATTGACCACTCCCTCTGTTGTATGGGGCAGCCTATCAAAGGGATTGGCACTGATGGGATGTCGCGTTCTGACATACGATCTTTACGGCCGCGGTTATTCAGACAGGCCACGTGGCAAGCAAAACGAAGCCTTCTTTATCCAACAGTTAAACAACCTGCTCCATCATGAGGACATCACCGGTACATTTTCGATAATTGGCTATTCCATGGGTGGTGCCATTGCTTCAATTTTTGCCGCAACACATCCCAGCCGCATTGGTCAATTGATCCTTTTAGCCCCAGCCGAAATCAAGATTAATTCTGGTAAGCTTGCCAAGCTTGTCGCAAAGACACCTATACTTGGTGATTGGCTCATGCTCGCGTTTTATCCAAGACAATTGCGCAAAGGCATTAGTGCGGAGCGCAAGCTTGCCACCCACATACCTAGAATTGCAGATCAACAAGAACGCGAGTTGCGCAACAGGGGTTTTATGCCCACAGTCTTGTCCAGTTTGCGTGGCATACTCAGCAAGTTGCTACATAAAGAACACCGTGCGATGCATCATGCAGGCCTCCCTGTTCTTGCCATATGGGGTCGCAATGATGCTGTCATTCCAATAGGCGCGGCTGACGCGCTCGCTGAATGGTCACCATCCACAGTTCAAATGATCGTGGATGATGCCGGTCATGGCTTACCCTATACCCACGCCAATCAGACCTTAGAAATCATACGCAAAGCAATGGCCGCGCAAACCTAAGCTAGTGCAACAAGTGGACGTTCGCGAATAGGCAGGTGCACAATCGCACTGAAGGCCCCGACGCCAACACCAATCCACCAAACCGCGGTATAGTCTCCGTACATATCGTAAAGCTGACCACCCAACCAAACACCAAGGAAACTGCCCAACTGGTGGCTGAAGAACACGATGCCGTACAGCGTTCCCATATAGCGAACACCATAGATATGAGCGACCAAACCGGACGTCAGCGGAACAGTCGCCAACCACAGCGAACCCATCGCAACTGAAAAAATGACAACAGACAGCGAAGTAATCGGAAGCAGGATAAACAGTCCTGCAATGATCGTTCGACCCAAATAGACACCCGCCAAAAGATGCTTTTTAGAATACCGATTTCCAGCCCACCCAGCAGCCAAAGTACCAAAAATATTGGCCGCACCAATCAGTGAAATAGCAATTGCGCCCAATGCAGATGTCGTCGTGACACCCATGCTATGCAGCACACCACCCACCATGATCGGACCGCACATTTCAGTCACAAATGCTGGGAAGTGTGCAGTGATGAAACCCAACTGATAGCCGCAAGAAAAGAACCCCAAAAATATCAACGTGTATGATGGATCTTTGAACGCTTTGACCAAAATGTGACCAAGGCTTTCTTCTAGCTCTGTCTTGCTCACCATCACCGGTGCACGCATAAACGGCAACGCCAATATTAAGGAAATGATAGCAGCAGCAAAAACCATAAAGACCGATTGCCATGTCATCAGTGTAATCAAATACTCGGCTAGCGGGGCACCAAACACCTGCCCAACACTGCCAGCTGCCGTGGCGATGGCCAACGACATCGACCTGTTCTCGTTCGTAGAGGCACGACCAACAATTGCCAAGATTACGCCAAAACCAGTACCCGCGATCCCAAACCCAACCAGCCACGCATAGGCCTGATGCTCACCCGGTGTCACACCGCTCGCGGACATTACCATGCCCAAGGCATAAACAAGCGCTCCAATAATGATAGCTTTGCGATCACCAATCTTTTCCGCAATCGCTCCAAATATCGGTTGCCCAATACCCCACGCCAAATTTTGAATCGCAATCGCCAAGGAAAACTCGCTGCGCAGCCAATTAAACTCTTCAGCGATTGGAATTTGGAAAACACCAAAGGACGCACGTACTGCGAAACTGACCATGATGATCAAACAGCCCACCAATAAGACGGGGTTCATTATGGATGTATGTTTTTGCATCTGCGACTTTCGCTTTTTATTGCCACGTTACGCCTAATGCCCCACAGGTCAATTCAGCATTTATTATGAACCCATTACCAACAGTGATCTTTCATTAAAGCCGTACGCAAGGTATGCCGATCACATGACCACTTTAACCCAAATTTATGCAGATCTGATTGCTGAGGGGACCCTAAGTCCCGATCCAGCACAAGAAGCCGTGCTGCCAGAATTTGAACGTATCCGTGCGGAGGTATCTCAACCTATTAAAACCGGTTGGTTCCGCAAAGCACCCGAACCACCAATGGGTCTGTACCTTTGGGGCGGGGTTGGGCGCGGTAAATCAATGCTGATGGATTTGTTTGCTCAAAACCTTGGTGATGTGCCAGTTCGGCGCGTCCACTTTCACGCCTTCATGCAAGAAATTCAGGCCGCAATGCATGCCGCCCGCGCCACTGGTGTCGACGACCCAATTGCCCCTGTCGCCGCAGAAGTTATTGCACAGGTAAAGGTCCTAGCATTCGATGAAATGCAGATCACAGATATCACCGATGCTATGATCGTTGGCCGTCTGTTTGAGGCACTATTCGATGCTGGGGTCGTCATCATCACCACATCTAATCTTTTGCCCGATGATCTATACAAACACGGACTAAACCGCGAAGCATTCCTACCCTTCATTGATCTGATAAAAAACAAAATGAACCTTTGGGAATTGGTCAGCCCAACAGATTACCGACAAGATCGTCTTTCAGGGTCCCAAGTCTCTTTCACACCGTCCAATGCGCAGGCCCGCGCCGCAATGGACAGTATGTGGAGTGATCTGACTGGTGGCCCATCTGAGGCACTGACACTGCGCGTCAAGGGCCGTGATGTCATCTTGCCACAGTTTCGCAATGGTATCGCCCGTACGGGCTTTTTCGAGCTCTGCGGCAAACCTTTGGGACCAGCGGACTACTTGGCCGTTGCAGAAGCCGTCAAAGTTCTTTTGATCGATGATATCCCATGTCTGTCGCGCGATAACTTCAACGAAGCCAAACGCTTTGTCACACTCATCGATGCCCTTTATGAGGCACGCGTCCGTCTGATCTACTCAGCCGCTGCATCACCTGAAATGTTGTATCTAGAAGGTGAGGGCACGTTTGAATTTGAACGAACGGCATCTCGGTTGCGCGAAATGCAAAGCGACGGATGGGGTAAACAGCCTGACAGCTAAGTTAATTGTTGAACTGAAGAACTAGCTCTTGAAGCAGCGCATCGGTAGTGAAACGACCTGATGGCATCGTCAAAGCGACCAGCGCTCTAAAGTCACCACGCGTCACCGCGGTATTCAGCAGTGCATCGATATATGTATCGGACTGACCTTCAGCCAACGCCTGTACCAAAAGGCCATGCAAGCGATCACCAGCAGAGGCGTTATAACCAAAACTGGCCAAAACTTCGCGCGACAACGGACGAATATCGCGAGTAGCGCCGTTCAAACGAAGGGGTTGGCGTAAGAGCTTGCTCACATCTTCGGCACGTTCAATACCACCAATAGACAACAAAGATGTCTCAGAAAGCGTGACTACCGCCTCAGAATTAGAGTAATTGGCTGATGGTACATTGGCCAAATCTGCCGTTTTTGTCAATTCAGTCGGCTCGTTTTCAGCCAATTGGTTGGGCGCTACATTAGGTTGGACAAGAATTAGGCCAATTGTAACGATTAGGAACGCAGCGATGATCATCATCAGCTTCATATTTGAAGAATACCCTTGTTGTTCAGAACCAAAAGACTCGCCAAACAAGGACGCATTGTCTGTGCCCCGTTTCATATCGCTTCACCCAAGAACCGTATATGTAGATTGATCCACCTACTTTATAGTGCATTTATCTACATATATGCGAATCGGACCTCGTGGTCCAACATACTGATAAATCTGTCGGTGGGTGGGGAAGGCTAGCCGTTCTCGCGCAATATCGCGCCAGCAAGGTACAGCGACCCACAAATCAAGATACGCGCATCAGATTGATTTTCTAAAATCGCCTGAACCGCGGACATAACGCTGTCTGCCTCGTCCGCGTCCATGCCAACATCTGTCGCTGCTTGTGCAGTCACAGGAGCGGGCAAAGTATTCACTTCGTCAGGAATCGAAATAGCAGTCAGACTGGCTGTATGAGGAACTAATGGCTCCAAATAGCCGCTAATATCTTTAGTATTCAGCATCCCACAAATAAGATGGGTTGGGCGTTTTGGCAATCGCGTCAACGTTTCTGCCAAAGTTCCAGCACATGCAGCGTTGTGACCACCATCCAGCCAGAATTCTGCATCAGGTGCCGCATCAATCAATGGACCATGGGACAACTTTTGCATGCGTGCAGCCCACGTCACATTTGTAGGAACCGCTTTGCATGCATCTGCCCCAAAACCAAAGTGGCGCAACGCAGTGATAGCTGTCCCAGCATTCTGAAATTGATGTGCACCCATCAATGCAGGGGGCGGCAAATCCAATAGACCCGTTTCATCCTGATAAATCAAACGACCGCGTTCTTCCCATGCATCCCAATGTTGGCCTTGAACAAGCATTGGCGCACCCAAGCGTTCGGCGCGGGCCTCGATAACTTCCATCGCGTCGTCAGGTTGGCGGGTTATGATAGCAGGCACGCCACGCTTCAAAATACCGGCTTTTTCACCCGCAATCTCAGCAACCGTATTACCCAAAAACTGCGGATGATCGAACGACACTGGGGTGATGATTGTAAGGGCAGGTTTGGCAAAAACATTGGTCGCATCGACGCGCCCCCCCAAGCCAACCTCAAGCAAGGTGTAGTCCGCAGGCGTGCGTGCGAACGCAAGGATTGCCGCGCAGGTAGTAATCTCAAAATACGTGATCGTTTCATCGTTATTAGCCACGTAACACTCGTCCAGAATATCCGTCAGCGCATCTTCAGTGATCAATAAACCTGCAACACGGATACGTTCGTGAAACCGCGCAAGGTGCGGGGACGTATAGGCATGAACGCGTTGCCCCGCGCCCTCCAGTCCGGCGCGGATCATCGCTTGGGTCGATCCTTTACCATTGGTTCCGGCGATATGAATCACAGGTGGCAGATCGTCTTGAGGGTTCCCCAAAGCCTCAAGCAAACGCCAAACACGATCCAAAGTCAGATCAATTATCTTTGGGTGCAAAGCCATCATACGCGCAAGAATTGCGTCAGATGTTGTTCCACTCATTTTTTGGCGTCAGCTGTTTCTGGTTCTGGTGCAGGCAAATCACCTTTGATCTCTGGGCTCATACCCATCAGCATCCGAACAATCGTGATCAATTCACCACGCATCTCAGTGCGGGGTGTCACGCGATCCAACATACCGTGATCCAACAGATATTCCGCACGTTGGAATCCCTCTGGCAATTTTTCACGGATTGTTTGCTCGATCACACGTGGACCAGCAAAGCAGATCAACGCATTTGGCTCAGCAATATGCACATCACCCAACATTGCGTAACTAGCAGTAACGCCACCTGTTGTTGGGTGCGTAAGGACGACGATATAAGGAAGCCCTGCTTCCTTGAGCATCTGGATCGCTATAGTGGAACGTGGCATTTGCATTAGGGACAAAATACCTTCCTGCATCCGCGCACCGCCTGCCGCTGAAAACAAAATCAACGGGCATTTAGCTTTAACTGCAGCTTCAGCAGCCGCGATAATCGCGTTGCCAACGTACATGCCCATAGAACCACCCATAAAGGAGAAGTCCTGCCCGGCAGCAACAATAGGTGTACGCCCGATTTCACCAGCAGCGACAAGCATCGCGTCTTTTTCACCAGTACCCTTTTGGGCCGCTTTCATGCGGTCAGGGTACTTTTTCTGGTCGCGGAAAGTCAGCGGATCATCAATCGGTGTTGGCACATCTATTTCAACAAAAATGCCGCCATCAAACAAAGAAATAAACCTATCTCTCGGCGTAATCGCCATGTGATGACCACAGCTGGTGCAGACGTTCAGGTTATCCGAAACTTCACGGTGAAACAGCATCGTGCCGCACTCTTTGCACTTAGTCCAAAGGTTATCAGGCGTTTCGCGACGTGAGAAAATTGAGTTAATCCGCGGCCGGACGTAGTTGGAAATCCAGTTCATACCTTTGGTCCCTTTGGGGTCTGTTATCTTTCAGATAATCTGACAGCGCGCTAAATGCAATCAACGCCTTATTATAAGTCGCGCAACCAGCCACATTACGAAGGTTGTGGCAAAATCCACAGGCAGCCAAGCGCGCATCATTTCGACATCCGTCATATCAAAAGGCAGTACATAAAGTGCCGCGGCACCAAATTCACCCGGGACTGCGACAATCAACAGAGCTGTGATATTGTTTACAAAATGCACAGCAATTACTGGACCCAAATTTCCTGCGCGCGCCGTGAGATCAGCCATCGCAACCCCAAAGAAGGTTGCCCATGCAACAACGATCCAGGCATTTTCACCTGCGCTTTGAGGGTCAAAGTGCGCCAAGCCAAACAGAACAGATGGCAGCGCCATCCAAATCCAAGGCGACGCAAACCGCGCACCCAATTGTTGCTGTAAATACCCGCGAAAAAGTATTTCTTCGGCACTGGTTTGGATTAGGATACTGAACAACGCGACAGGCAAAACCAGCAACCACGGCAGAAATAGCCGATTTGCAATTAAAGGTTCTCCAAATCCCCAAGGCGGCAAAATACCAAGCACAATTAAAAGAATGCAAATACCAAGAGATACCAACACGAAATGGCCCGATGCTCTTCGAAGAGGCCCAAACACAATATCAGGACGACAACCGTGCACAAAAAAAACGGTGGTAAAGACACCAGCCGTAACAGCACCAAAGCTGAACAAAAGGGAAAGGATATTGGCGACATCTATGTCAACATTTAGAAGGGACAACCCTTCGAAAATGAACGGATAGATCAACGAGCCCGCGCCAACAAAGACACCAATGATTAAGATTTGACCTAAGAAAAGTCGCCAAATTTGGGATTTTTCCGCCGCTGGCGCAACAAAAGCCCTGTGTGCAGTGTAGTCGAACGTCCACATGGCCAATCATCCTTAGCGTTAGTCTTAAAATTTAGTCGAGCCAAACAAGGAGGGTCAACAGTTGATCTGACGCTTGCAGCGAAGCTGCCCCTTGAGTATGCCAGTGCAAACATCTTTTTAGGGGAGAGAACCTATGTCTGCAGGTAAATTCGACAAATCCAAACTGCCAAGCCGTCACGTTACTGAAGGACCAGCGCGCGCGCCGCACCGTTCTTACTATTACGCGATGAATATGACCGAAGAAGAAATTCACCAGCCTTTGGTCGGCGTAGCAACCTGCTGGAACGAAGCGGCACCTTGCAACATCTCCCTAAACCGTCAGGCGCAGTCTGTTAAAGTTGGCGTTTCTGGAGCCCAAGGCACGCCACGCGAATTCACCACAATCACCGTGACAGACGGAATCGCGATGGGCCACGAGGGCATGCGCTCTTCTTTGGCATCACGCGAAGCGATTGCTGATACCGTTGAACTTACAATGCGCGGCCATTGCTACGATGCTTTGGTTGGCCTTGCCGGTTGTGATAAGTCACTACCGGGTATGATGATGGCGATGCTGCGTTTGAACGTTCCGTCCGTCTTCTTGTATGGTGGTTCCATCCTTCCAGGCAAAGCGCCTAAAGGTGCCGACGTTCCTGCAGAATTCGCAGACCGTGACCTAACTGTGCAAGACATGTTCGAAGCGGTTGGTAACTTCCAAAATGGCACAATGACCGAAGCCGCGCTTGAAGTACTTGAGCGCGTAGCATGCCCATCTGCTGGCGCATGTGGCGGTCAGTTCACAGCCAACACGATGGCCTGTGTGTCTGAAGCTATCGGCCTTGCATTGCCAAACTCATCTGGCGCGCCTGCACCGTACACTTCTCGCGATGAGTATGCCCAAGCATCTGGCGCTGCGGTCATGAACTTGATTGAAAAGAACATCCGCGCACGTGACATCGTCACACGCAAAGCACTCGAAAACGCGGCGCGTATTGTGGCCTGTACTGGCGGATCAACCAACGCTGGATTGCACTTGCCAGCAATGGCGCACGAAGCTGGCATCGACTTCTTCCTTGATGACGTCTGCGAAATCTTCCGCGACACACCTTACTTCGTCGATCTGAAGCCTGGCGGACAGTACGTTGCAAAAGACATGTACGAAGCTGGCGGCGTGCCCGTTGTAATGAATGAGTTGCGCAAAGCAGGCCTAATTCACGAAGATTGCATGACAGTCACTGGTAATTCCATGGGTGAAGAGCTGGACAAAATCACGCGCAAAGCCGACGGCAAAGTCATCTACTCAGTCGAAACACCACTAACCAAAACTGGCGGCGTTGTTGGCCTTAAAGGCAACCTAGCCCCTGAAGGCGCGATTGTTAAAGTGGCGGGTATGGAAGCGCAGCATCAGTTGTTCACTGGCCCTGCACGCGTATTCGAATGTGAGCAAGACGCATTTGCAGCAGTTCAAAATCGCACATATGAAGAGGGCGATGTCTTCGTTATTCGTAATGAAGGCCCAGCTGGTGGCCCTGGCATGCGCGAAATGTTGGCGACAACTGCAGCACTGTCCGGTCAAGGCATGGGCAAGAAAGTCGCGCTTATCACTGACGGTCGTTTCAGTGGTGCGACACGCGGTTTCTGCGTTGGCCACGTTGGCCCAGAAGCTGCGCACGGTGGTCCGATTGCATTGCTTAAAGACGGTGATGTCATCACACTGAACGCGATTGAAGGTACACTCAATGTTGCGTTGACCGACGACGAGCTTGCCCAACGAAAAGCAAACTGGAAGGGTCCACGCGACACCATCTACGGCGCAGGTGCTCTTTGGAAATACGCACAGTTAGTGGGTGGCGCATATAAAGGCGCAGTCACTCACCCTGGCGCTAAGGATGAGCGTCATGAATACTGGGATCTGTAAAAAGACCTTTCTTGGACTGACAACGTGTATAGCGTTGTCAGCCTGCGCAGAAGGGCAGTCGTTTAACCTTTTTGAAAAGGCGAAAAACGTGCTGCCAGAAACGCCACCTATGGTTCCATTGCTCAAAGCACAGATGGCCTCAGGTGCCATCACCCTTGTGCCACCATCAGGGTATTGCATCGAACCATCCAGTCTGACGCAAAAATTCGCTGCCATGGCTCGGTGTGATTTGTTGGAAGCCGAAAATGGTGCACTAGATGCGCCCATCGGTTTGCTAACATTTAGCGTCGCAAAGAGCAGAACCAACGCTATTAGCTTGAGCGACATACTGAGCGCGAGCAACACAACCATGATCGAAACGATGACCGGAAGCGGACCGAAAGTTGTACGCGTGACAACTGAAACTCCACCACTTGGCCTTCCCAAAACGCATCTACGCACTGCTACCAAAATCAACGGTCACGATCTAAGCCTAGCGCTGTTTTCACCCGTTGAAAGTGAGGCACAAGGTGAGCGTGGCGTATCTATGTTACAAAACATGATCAAGACATCGCTCGACGCAACGGTAGCGCAAGACGTTGTAGTCAAAACCACATTGGTCGACGCTGAACCTGACAAAGGACTTCATGCTACACTTGCAAGTTTTTTTAACTGATCCTTCCACCCCCCGGCTGTTTCCAAAACAGAAACAGGGCAATAGTGAGATCAGGAACGAAAACCCTATCTCGATACTTGACAGTTTGATGCACCGCAGATTCATGCGCCAATGGGCACGCGCAGCGCGTCTGGCAGGTACTTCAAAACTAAGTAGGCTGCGCCACGTTCGCACAACTGCGCGTTTATTGCGGTCTCACTTGGATCGCTTGATCCACAAAGCCGACGAGCGATTGGCTCTGCCCATCATTGGCTCCAACAACTTTTCACGCCCACACAATGCCTACTGGGCATGGCGTCCCAAATTATGGCGAGGCCCTTTACAGCCACCAGGCATTTCATCTGTCCAAACGAAATCGATACTTGGAAATGAAGCTACCCTATTTCACGATTGCCAACTTTCAGAGCTCACACTGCGCCAACTTCGCAACCAACGCGAAGAAGCCCTAGCGCCCTATGGCGTGCGAATGGACGTATTTAAATTAGATGGCTCGTTCTTGTCTTTGGGTATCGATAGACGGGCTTAAACGGAGCCATTTGCTACGTATGAGTTCTATCATCGAGATGGAAAAGCCACTTGAAATCTTTGCCCGCCTGAAAATCAAACATGGCCCAAACACAGAACAGATTGTGCGTGAATTGTCACTACATGAAGCCGATATTGTCGTTGAATTTGACTTGGCCTATTTTAACCTAAAAGAAAAGTGGGTTGAAAGAGCATGAAGCGATTTGATCTTTGAAGGTCCAGAAATGAACGAAGCCACTTTGCGCGAACTAACGTTCACGCGCCGTCCACACGCAGCGATGTAGGAAAAAATATGAGTACTTTAACCCTAATGCCTACAAAGATGCGTCGTGGCGTATGGGAGGGTGTCAGTACAAATACTCACCCAGAAAAGCCACAACTTAGCGTCACTCACTTGAACAAAGAAGTTCCTGTGTTTGAGCTGACTGAGAACAAAAAAGAGGACCTGTGGCTCTTGCAGGTTCCAATTCCAGAAGAAGCAATTGCCGATGGCGTACAGACTTTTGCAATCAGCGACAAAATAGACGGTGCGCGGATCAGTCATTTCACACTGATCGCTGGTGAGCATTGGGTGATGAGATGCGTGTTGAGGTCGAGTTGCTGCGTGCTGAACTAGATATGCTAAGACGTGCATTCCGCCATCACTGCGTGGAAACGTCTTAACACTCACAACCCCTTAGATGACAGCTAGGATGGTCAGCGATGCAGCGCCCAGCCATCCGTTGGTGCAACATTTCAAATTCCAAAAAACGAAAAAAACCACTCACATATTTTTATGCGGGTGGTTCAATTTTATCCAGTGTATGGATCAGTCTTTTGGTGCCAAAGCACTCAGACCCTTCAGGATATCGATGGCATAAGCCAACTGATAATCGTCTTCACGCAACTCAGCTGATGCTTCAGCTTTTTCACGATCAGCTTCAATCTGGCGGATTTCATCTTCTGACAAACTGTCATTATTCAAGCTGCCGCGCAAATCAGCCTCAGTGCGACCACCGCGGTTTGTCTCTTCCACCTCATCACTATCTGGCTTACGACGTGGCTGTTCAACAATGATGTCAGGGGAAACGCCCAACGCTTGAATCGAACGACCTGACGGCGTGTAGTACCGCGCAGTCGTCAAACGCATCGCACCTTCGCCGCGCAATGGCATGATGGTCTGTACAGACCCCTTACCAAAGCTCTTTGTCCCAATGACAATCGCACGACGGTGGTCTTGCAACGCACCTGCGACAATTTCAGATGCTGACGCAGAACCGCCATTGATTAGAACCACAATCGGTTTGCCCTCAGCCAGATCACCCGGCACCGCATTGAAACGATCGCCTTCTTCTGGATCGCGGCCACGAGTTGACACGATTTCGCCCTCTTCCAAGAAAGCATCAGACACGCGGATCGCTTGGGTCAACAAACCGCCTGGATTATTACGTAGATCGATTACAAAACCATTCACGTTATCCATGCCGCCAAGAGCAGCAACTTCTTCTGCCAACTTTTCAGTCAGGTTCGGAGTAGTTTTGTCGTTAAAGGTTGTGACCCGCAAAACAACTGTGTCGCCTTCGGTTTTGGCGCGCACGGCTTGCAACTCAATCGTGTCGCGGATGATGGATACATCAAACGGTTCACCTTCGCCTTCGCGCACAACCGTGATGATAATCTCAGCGCCAACCGGACCACGCATCTTCCCGACGGCATCATCAAGGGTCAGGCCCAATACGGACTCGCCATCAACGTGTGTGATAAAATCACCCGCCAAAATCCCTGCTTCATCTGCAGGCGTGCCATCCATCGGGGATACGACTTTTACAAAGCCCTCTTCCTGCGTCACTTCGATACCTAAGCCACCAAATTCACCACGCGTTTGCACACGCATCGCGGAGGCATCATCAGGAGAAAGATAGCTAGAGTGTGGATCAAGCGAGGTGAGCATTCCATCAATGGCTGCCTCGATCAGATCGCTTGTATCCACCTCTTCAACATACTGGGACCGAATCCGTTCAAAGATGTCCCCAAACAGATCAAGCTGCTCGTACACGTTGTCTTGTTTTTCGGCTTCTTGGGCAAGAAGTGGTCCAGCAATCTGCGTTGTCGCGATTATCCCTGCCACTGTGCCGCCCAATGCTGCCATAACGAACTTTTTCACGTCTTATCCATCCTTATCGGTGCGGAACCATGATACGGGGTCCTGTGGAACATTTTGTTGTCTTACTTCTATATAGAGCGTTTCTGAACGTCCATTGCCAGCCCCATCACCAACAGTTGAGAGTGCCGTGTTAGAATCTTTATTGCCTGCACTGGTATTTTGCCCCCCCATCAGCCCCAAAGGCGTACCTTCGCTGATGACCTGCCCCATTCTGCCATATGTAATATCCAAACCAGCAAAGACAAATAAGGTGTCTGTTTGTGGCTCTAGGATCATGACGTTTCCGTAATCCAGCAACGGCCCGACATACCGGATCGTTGCGGCGGTTGGTGCATTAACCAAAGCTCCCGGGCGCGTGGCCAAAATAATGCCCGGACGTTTAATGCCCGCCGCATCCGCTTCATTCATTCCACGCAACATCAACCCTTTCACAGGTAGTTGCAAACCACCAATGCGATCATCAAGCGATGGCAAATCAACCTCAGTCTCGTTCTCAGTGACCTGAGACAGCCCACTGGCGAAACCATCCAAGGTCTCCGAGGACGATATCAAGATAGCAGTGCGCACAGGGTCTTCGGTAAAGCGGCGCGGAAGTTCAGTGCGTTCAGCAATTGCAGTACTCAGCGAAACACGTGCCCTTTGAACCTCCGAAAGCCCAAGCTGAAGCTGATCTGCGGCCTGTTGCTGAAGAAGGCGCAGGGTTTGCACTTCTTCAACTTCCTGACGCAATTGTGCTGCCCGCGCATTTAATATTGGGGTCATTTCAGACAACAACATCCCAGCACGCGCCGTACCTATTGGCCCCCGTGGATGTAAAAAGATCGTAGGTGACGGCCCAGCGCCCAGTGATTGCAAAACGCCAATGAATGCAGCGGTTTCACTATCGCGCGCCTCGAGTTTGCGGCTTAGTTGTTCTTCACGCACCGCTACGCGACGAAGCCCATCACGTGTAGCGGTAAGGCCAGACTCATATGCAAGGATCGTTCCAGTCAGTGCCTTAACGCGGTCTCTGGCACTGTCTGCTTTATCCAGTTTGATCGACGCCTCGACCAGCTCATGCAACGCCACACGTGCATCAGCACCAGCGTCTTGGGCAAAGCCAACATGCGGGATCAAGAGCGCAAGAATGATCGTTGAAGTTTTCATCCGATTAGATTTTTACCAGTCATCTCAGGCGGCGTTTCGATACCCATCAAATACAGAAGCGTGGGTGCCAAATCCGCAAGGCGACCTCCACTAAGCTTTGCACCCTCAGGCCCACCAACCAATGCGACAGGTACAGGGTTAACAGTATGCGCAGTGTGGGGACCACCTGTTTCTGGATCAATCATCGTTTCACAATTACCGTGATCCGCCGTGACAATCATCGTACCGCCCACTTGCTCAAGCGCTTCAATGACCTTGGCCAAACCAGCGTCCACCGCTTCGCATGCTGCAATCCCTGCATCGATATCGCCAGTGTGCCCAACCATATCAGGGTTCGCATAGTTGGTGACGATCAAATCATAACCCTTATGAATCGCTGCAACGAATTGCTCTGTCACCTCAGGGCAGGACATCTCTGGCTGCAGGTCATATGTCGCAATCTTAGGCGACATTGGCATGAAACGATCTTCGTTCTCTGCAGGTGTCTCAACACCACCATTTAGGAAAAACGTGACATGTGGATACTTCTCTGTTTCCGCCAAACGAAACTGTGTTTTACCTTTGGACGCAACCCATGCACCTAATGTGTTCACGATGTCTGCTTTGGGATAAACAGTGTCTAAATAAGCATTATGCGCCTCTGAATAAGATGCCATACCCAACAGGCCAGCCCACTTTGGACGGGACCCAGTGTCAAAGGCATCAAAGTCAGATTGACCAATCGCAGCCATAATTTCACGGGCACGGTCTGCGCGGAAGTTCAAACAGAACAACCCGTCGCCATCTTTGGCGCCCGCATAATTACCTAAAACAGTAGCAGGAATAAATTCATCCGTTTCGCCGCGTGCATAGCTCTCAGAAATCGCAGCCTTCGCATCCACTGCTTTTAGGCCTTTACCGTGAACGATAGAATCAAAACCTGTCTGCACACGCTCCCAACGATTGTCGCGATCCATCGCAAAATAGCGGCCCATCAGCGTGGCGATCTCAACACCCTCTGGCAACCCAGCCAACAGCGCATCCAAATAACCGTCAACAGATTGCGGTGCCACATCGCGTCCATCGCCAAGGGCATGGATCACAACGGGCAAACCCGCATCACGACAAGCTTTGGCCGCAGCGATCATATGCACAACATGGCCATGAACACCGCCATCAGACAGCAAACCCATCAGGTGTGCCGTGCCCTCCGTCGCCTTGATATCCGCAATAAACTTACCCAGTACCGCATTGGTGAAAAAGCTACCGTCTTCGATCGCCAAATCAATCTGGCCCAGATCCATTGCAACAACACGGCCCGCACCGATATTCGTATGACCCACTTCAGAATTGCCCATCTGTCCTTTAGGCAATCCAACATCCGGACCATAAGTGATCAACGTATCATTGGGACAAGTCGCCATGATGCGATCCATTGTAGGAGTGCTCGCCAAAGCAGGTGCGTTTCCAACCGTATTGGCGCGCAAACCCCATCCATCAAGAATACAAAGAACGACAGGTTTGGCAGGTTGCATAGCGAATTAGCCTCTTAAGTGTTTTGCGGTCTTTTACTCTTTCTCGACCTCAGGGTGAAGCCGTTAGAATTCACTGGCTTAATGTTGCTTAAACCCCGCGCAAAAGGGGGTAATTTACCTACAAAACCTGTCCCTGCAGTTGAACACGTAATCCGCTTGCAAAAAAGGCACCTATTGCTCCATAACCAATGCACCAGATTTGCCAGCCCTAGGACATGTATCAATGCAAGCACCCGAAATCCAAATCGTTGAAAAATTCCGTATTGCCTGCGATGGCGGAGAAGGCGCATTGGGCCATCCACGTGTTTGGCTGCAAATTCCTACGGATCTTGGCTGGGTAGAATGCCCATATTGCGACTGCAAATACATCCAAACAGAATTTGAAGGCAAAGTCTGATCATTTTAGGCTTATAAATCATTCGCGTTCAGACCATTATCCACACAAGACGCCATCTTTTGCGCCTCTTTTTCCTGAACGAAAAGGTATTTTTGAAGGTTGTAGCCAGCCCAAAACCGCAAACGTTTCTGTTTGTCTGTCCGGCCTGATCCCGTCGCCGTTCCTAATTTAGAGTCGAAATATGAATAAGTAGCCGTTCCAGTCGTTGCATCCTCACTACTGAACTTGGCTCGGCCCCAACCAAGTACATTGCGCCACCACCAATCCTCGCATGTTATAACAGAACTTGATTTTGCGAATATTGGCCCATTGCGGCGACCTAAACTATGCCCACTATAAAACTCGCCTGTTTTCTCCGAGTAGCCAAAAATGGGACACAGAAACTTTCATCAAAAAAGCATACAAATCTATCCTCTTCCAACGGTTGATACTCGACATCTCCAAAGGCAGGCTAAAGCCCCAGAAAGATAGTAAGATAAACCAAAAAATTACGTGCCAACGGAAAAACCTCATCTGGATAACCTAAAACCAATCCAGGCGAGAATTTGAGTTAGCGTAAAGCGATGATTGCGGTGAAGAGCTGAATACGAGATATATGTATAAATAATTAATCGGGCGGGACGATCCATGAGCGACACAAAATTCGGTAAAGGCTGCCATCTTCATTTGATTGATGGTTCGGCTTTCATTTTTCGCGCCTACCACGCCCTCCCCCCTTTAACTCGCAATTCCGATGGCATGCCTATCGGTGCCGTTGCAGGCTTCTGCAACATGTTGCACCGCTATATTGAAGGCAACACTGGTACAGATGCCCCAACACACGTCGCCGTTATTTTCGACAAAGGCAGCCACACTTTCCGGAACGATATGTATGACCAATACAAAGCCAACCGCGAGGCGATGCCAGAAGACCTGCGCCCGCAGATGCCCCTGACCCGCACCGCGACCAAGGCGTTTAATATTGCATGCAAAGAGATCGAGGGTTTCGAGGCCGATGATATCATCGCCACTCTTTCCGTTCAGGCCCGTGAAGCAGGCGGTCGTTGCACTATCATCAGTTCTGACAAAGACATGATGCAGCTGGTCGGTGACGGCGTCGAAATGTTTGATGCGATGAAGAATAAGCGCATTGATCGCGACGGCGTGCACGAGAAATTTGGCGTCTATCCCGAACGCGTGGTCGATGTGCAGGCCCTTGCTGGCGACAGCGTGGACAACGTGCCCGGTGCCCCCGGTATCGGCATTAAAACCGCGGCCTTGTTGATCAATGAATACGGCGATTTGGACGCATTGCTGGAACGTGCTGGCGAAATCAAACAGCCCAAGCGTCGTCAGACCTTAATCGATAATGTTGACCAAATTCGACTATCTCGTGATCTGGTAAAACTCGATGACGCGATGGACTTGGAGTTCACAATTGAGGACCTAGAAGTCCGCGATCCAAACCCAGAAGTCTTGTTGCCGTTTTTGGCCGAGATGGAGTTCCGCACCCTTACCAAACGCGCTGCTGCACAGTTTGGAACCAAGGCACCTGAAATCAAAGATACTGCTCCAACAGTCTCTGATGTCCCTGTGTCAGAGACCGTTCGGTTCGATCATTCGAAATACGAACAGGTCGAAAACGCCGCGCAACTGCAGACATGGATCGATCGCATTTACGCTCGCGGTCATGTTGCTGTAGACACCGAAACCACGGGTCTGGATGAGATGGTTGTCGACCTTGTTGGCATCTCTCTTTGCGTTGAGGCAGGCCAAGCATGCTACATTCCCCTGGCCCATAAAGTGGCTGGCGGTGACGATTTGTTCTCTGATGATGCATTGGCACCAGGGCAGATGCCGTTTGAAGACGCATTGTGCATGTTGACCCCAATGTTGACCGATCCATCGATCATCAAAATTGGTCAAAACATGAAGTACGACATGAAGATATTTGCCCAGCTTGGCATCAACGTGACCCCGATTGATGACACCATGCTGATGTCCTACGCGATGCACGGCGGTTTGCACAATCACGGTATGGATGCACTGTCTGAGCGCTACTTGAACCACACCCCATTGCCGATAAAGCCTCTATTAGGGACAGGTAAAAGCGCAAAAACCTTTGACGCTGTGCCACTCAAAGACGCAGTTCCTTATGCGGCTGAAGACGCCGATGTGACCTTACGTTTATGGAAGCTGTTCAAGCCGAAATTGCACCAAATCCAAGTCACCCAAGTCTATGAAACCCTTGAGCGCCCACTGGTACCAGTGCTTACAGCGATGGAACGCTCCGGCATCAAAGTTGATCGTGATGCCCTATCACGCATGTCCAACGCTTTTGCTCAAAAGATGGCAGGGCTTGAGGACGGTATTTACGAACTTGTGGGGCGCAAATTCAATGTTGGCTCTCCCAAGCAACTTGGCGAAATCCTGTTTGATGAGATGGGCCTAGAGGGCGGCAAAAAAGGCAAGACTGGTGCCTATGCAACCGGCGCAGATGTCCTTGAGGACCTCGCAACTGAACATGAATTGCCACGGATGATTTTGGATTGGCGCCAGCTGTCCAAACTGAAATCAACCTACACCGACGCATTGCAGGATCACATCAACGCCGACACTGGTCGCGTACATACGTCATACCTAATCGCAGGCGCATCAACGGGTCGCTTGGCCTCCTCTGATCCAAACCTACAAAACATTCCTATTCGATCTGAAGAAGGACGCCGTATTCGCGAGGCATTTATCGCTGAAACAGGCAGAACACTTGTCGCCCTCGATTATTCCCAGATCGAATTACGCATCCTGGCCCATATTGCTAACATCCCTGCCCTAAAGCAGGCCTTTGCCGATGGACACGACATCCACGCCATGACCGCGTCTGAAATGTTCGATGTCCCATTAGACGAAATGACCCCCGAAATCCGTCGTCAAGCCAAAGGAATCAACTTTGGCGTCATCTACGGAATTTCCGCCTTTGGTCTTGCACGTAACCTTCGTATCCCACGGGCCGAAGCCCAAGGGTTCATCACCCGCTATTTCGAACGTTTCCCAGGCATCCGCACTTACATGGATGACACCAAAGCATTCGCGAAAGAACACGGGTATGTGCAAACCCTATTTGGGCGCAAAATCCACACGCCGAACATAACTGCCAAGGGACCACACGCTGGCTTTGCTGCACGCGCTGCGATCAACGCACCGATCCAAGGGACCGCTGCCGATGTGATCCGCCGCGCGATGGTCCAGATGCCAGACGCAATCGCACACCTACCAGCCAAAATGCTATTGCAGGTGCACGATGAACTCTTGTTTGAGGTCGAAGACCACGCCGTTGATGAACTGATCAAAGTGGCCAAAGACATCATGGAAAACGCAGCTGACCCAGTGGTTAAGTTAGATGTGAAACTCACAGTCGAAGCAGGCCAAGGGGCAAACTGGGCAGAAGCCCACTAAACCAATCATCTGTACGCAACCCGTGGACGGCCCGCCGCTTCTACTGTGATGGTTGCCTCCACAAACACCTCACGCGCCTCAGTCGCTGCTTTGCGAATATCGCGCTCAACCCGCAACTGAATGTCATCGGCACCAGCCGCTTTTGCATCCGCCATTGCCAGCTCACCCAACACCGCTTCCATCCGCGTCAACGCACTATCGGCGTCACCAAAATCCTCTAGTCCAGTATCCAAATGCAGGCGGTACAGGCCCTCGCTTGGAGACGTCACAGAGCCGCTGCGCCGCATCGTAACCCGTCCCACAACAGCACCAATTGCGTTGGCCACACCCGCATGTTCGGGTAGGATCATTTCGCTACCCACCAACTCACCCACCGCTGGATAATAGCTGGCTGCCGACGCACCAAGGCCGATAACCGGCAGGTTCAAACCAACATCTATACGCATCAATCCGCGATGTTTCTGCAACCCACCCTGTGTCAAAACGTGGCGCGCAAGAACATCCTCAGCGATTCCAAAACTTGGATCTTCTTCAGCAAAAGCAGTCTCTAAAAGAGCTAAACCAGTCTGATAGGTTAGACGATCCACAATCATTTGCGCGACGACGTTAGGTTCATTGGATAACATATTGCCTGACCCGGTACGCCTACGACCAAACAACAACAACGCCTTCTCAGCGGAATCGCGATCCCACACGTCGACACGCAACAACATATGGCTCGCATCAGATGGCGTTAGACCAGCAATCTGCACAAGCCCACGTTCCACAAGGCGCTTCAACGCGCCCTGTTCAATGCGGTTTTTCAGAATGACACCTAGCGACTGTACCGTATCGCCAACCCGTTCCAACAAATCAGCATCCCGCGCACTTAAGCCTTCCACACTTTGCCCCTGAACACGGCGCACAAAACGCCCGTCATATTCGCCCGGTGTCGTGCTGCGCAATTGACTGTCCAACGCGCTGTGCACAACCTCTGGCGCGTCCATAGCCAGTAAAGAAATGGGCAACAAACGACGGGGTCCAAGGGTCACACCGCCTTGCAGTCCCTCGCTGATGAAATGCACTTCGCTGTCGCCACCCAAACCATGGGTGCGCATCGCCACCGCCTCAACCATTGTGCGGTACGGGCCAACACGGGCACCACCCGCATCAATCGCAGGGCGACCATTACGCAACACGGCAATGTCCGTCGTCGTACCGCCGATGTCTGACACCAGTGCGTGGTCCGCACCCGTCATCCATCGTGCGCCAACGATTGATGCGGCAGGGCCACTTAGGATCGTCTCAATTGGGCGCTCACGGGCCTGCACGCTTGAAATCAACGCACCATCCCCACGCACAACCATCATCGGCGCTGTAATGCCAATGTCCTTCAAAACGTCTTCTGCACGCCCAATCAAACGATCAATCATCCCAATCAAGCGTGCATTCAAAACTGCTGTCAGGGCGCGTTTTGGGCCGTTCAACTTGGCAGACAACTGATGGGATGCAGATACCGGTTTACCCGTGATTTGCGTCACCAACGCCAGCGTACGTAATTCATGTGCGGGATTACGGGTTGCGAATTGACTGGCCACGGCAAAGCCACTGACCTCATTCTTGTTCGCCTCAAGAAACGCAATCAACGCGTCTTCATCCAGTGGGTTGGCTTCACCACCAGCATGATTATGGCCACCCATCAGAACAATGCATGGATCACCCTTCAACGCATCCCGAAGGCCATGCCCATCCAGATCCTTTTCACGAAATCCGATATAGATCAGCGCGACGCGGCCACCTTGCCCTTCAACCAATGCGTTGGTTGCAAGTGTCGTTGACAATGATGCCATAGACACATCACCCGCAGCGATACCAGATTGCTCCAGCACAGCGCGCACAGCGCCGCCAACACCAATAGCCAGGTCATGACGCGTGGTGAGTGCCTTGGCGATGGCAATCACGACTTCTTCGTCGCGGATTAAAACCGCGTCTGTATATGTGCCGCCCGTGTCGACGCCCAACAGTATTGTCATCGCCTGCCTCCTGACTATTTGGAATCTAAATATCGCAAGTTTGCGTCATGTCTTGCTCAGTTGCGTCACCGCCCAACGGGCAGCGTCAGCAACGGTCTCATCAGGATCATTAACTAGTTCCGCAGAAATTGATGTCAGTCCAACATCTCCACTGTTGCCAATCGCATAAAGGACATTGCGAATAAAACGATCCCGCCCAATGCGCTTGATCGGCGATCCAGAGAACTTCGCGCGAAACGCTGCATCATCCAAACACGCCAATTCCGCCAATGCGGGGGCGGCCAAGTCATCCTTTGCAGCGTATCGAATGTCACTCGCAGCCACAGCAAATTTGTTCCAAGGGCACGCGGCCAAACAGTCATCACAGCCATAAATATGATTGCCCATCAGGCCGCGCAAAGGCTCATCAATCGGACCCTTATGTTCAATGGTAAGATAAGAAATACAGCGCCGCGCATCCAACTGATATGGGGCAGGAAACGCATTGGTCGGGCAGGCATCCAAACAGGATGTACACGACCCACAGTGATCTACTTCAGGCGTATCAGGGTCCAACTCAACTGTGGTGAAAATAGACCCTAAAAAGGCCCAATTACCCCACTGACGGCTCACCAAGTTCGTATGCTTACCTTGCCATCCCAAACCTGCTGCGGCACCCAAAGCCTTTTCCGGAACAGGGGCGGTATCGACAAAAACCTTCAGCTCACCACCGGCCTCCTCGATAAACCAGCGGGCCAATCTTTTCAGGCGCTTCTTGACCAAATCATGGTAGTCTTTATTCTGCGCATAAACTGATATCGCGCCACGATCAGGCATCGATAATACTTCGCGCGGATCATGTTCTGGCGCATAACTCTCTGCCAACATCAAAACCGATTTTGCCTCTGGCCACAAAGCCCCAGGATTGCCCCGCCAGTGCATACGATCTGCCATCCACCCCATCTGACCGTGATAACCCGCTTCAACAAAAGCAGCCAAACGTTCGGGGACTTCGGGCACCGCATCGAGACGACACACACGCGCCATCACAAACCCCTCTTCCAAGGCCCGCTCAATCAAACGCGCCTTTAAGGTCATAGCTTCATCTTACCAAATAAACTCTCGGGGGTCTGGGGGCCGACAGCTCCCAGCGCAGTATCAAAAATCAAGATCATTGTAGTGACGTGGTGGTGGAAAGCCCGAAACCTGATCTGCCAGAATTGAACGAAACGCAGGGCGCGATTTAATTTTCGCATACCAATCTTTCACTGCAACAGAACGGTTCCAATCCACATCCGAAATATAATCCAACGATGAAAAATGCGCGGCGGCGGCAAAGTCAGCGAGCGTCATATGATCACCTGCCAACCAACGACGATGATCCAACAACCACGTCATATAATCGAGGTGGTATTTTATCGCCTTTGCGCCGGCTTTCACGTTCTTGCTGTCTGGATAACCCTGGCCAGTCATCTTCTTGTTCACGCGCTCATATAACAAATTTGATGTCACTTCGTGATGAAACTTATCATCAAACCAGCTCACCAAACGGCGCACTTCAAGACGGGCAACCGAATCACTCGGCAACAATGAAGGCTCGGGTCGTGTCTCTTCGATGTATTCACAAATTGGAGCGCTCTCAGACATCATGATGCCATCTAGGCGCAGCACGGGCACCTTAGCTGCTGGGTTGCGGCGCAAGAAATCTGGATCAGCGTCCCAGTAACGTTCCTCAACCAACTCAACCTCAATCTTTTTCTCAGCAAGGCTCAAACGAACCTTACGGCAGAACGGGGAAAGCGGGACGTGAAAGAGACGGGCCATCATAAATCCAAATTAAATACAGGTGGTAACCTTCAATGACCTGTTATTTAGAGATTTTCAACTCTCGAAACACGCAGATCGACCATCCAAACGAATTGTGGCCGCTCCATCAATGATTTGGCCCGTGCGTTTTCGCACTGAATCGGATGGCCTAGAAGCGGATCGGGTCTTTGGAGAGGGGAGAATTGCCGCCAAACGTGCAGCTTGCGTCGCGCTTAATGCTTCAGGCTCAACGCCAAAATAATGGTGCGCGGCCGCTTCAACGCCAAACACTCCCTCATCAAATTCAGCAATGTTCAGATACACTTCAACGATACGGCGTTTGGACCAAATCGCTTCGACCAGCGGTGTCATCAGCGCTTCCATACCTTTGCGGGTAAAGTTGCGACCGTGCCAAAGGAATACGTTTTTAACCGTTTGCTGTGAAATCGTTGAGGCACCCGTATGCCCACCAGCCGCGATAGCAACCTTGATCGCCTTTAGATCGAACCCCCAGTGCTGACAAAAATTAGCATCCTCTGCAGCAACAACAGATCGGGCCATGACAGGCGCAATCTCTTCAATTGAAACCCACTCGTGATCCACACCGCCAAGACGCCGCACCTCTTGAAACATGTAAATTGTCGTGGGCGGGTTCACGACCGCAAACAATAGGATAAGCGTGATGACCAAAACAAAGCCAGCGCAAATCACACGAAAACCTTGCCGCAACAACCAGCTAAACGGATTGTGCCGCGCTTTGTCCTTGGACTTCGCCTTTTGTTTTTTTGTTTTTACTGCCTTCGCCATGAGGCAGCTATAGCGCCCAAGGCTAAATCAGGAAAGCCTTGAGCGCATAAGGAGGCCAGTATTATTGGCCCCCTTGTTCCTGTGCCTTACTCGGCAGGAATTGCTGTTTCTTCAATTGTCAGTGGAGCGGCTAAATGCACCAACATTTCTTTTGGGCAAATCTGCAAGAAGTTGGCCTGCTCAGCATCCCAATGCTGAAGAATGCCCGTTGCTTTACGGCTACCTGTTTCAGCAACATGTTGCTCAAGCAAACCTTTCAGCTGCGCGACCCAATGTGGCACTGTTACTGCGCAAGTGACCAATGTTTCGTGGTTGATCAATGCAGGTGCTTCACCATCAGGGTCGTACAGATAGGCCATGCCGCCGGTCATACCCGCACCAAAGTTTGCACCAATAGATCCGATGATAACTGCAACACCGCCAGTTGTGTATTCGCAACCGTTTGAACCACAGCCCTCAACAACAACCTTTGCACCAGAGTTACGTACTGCGAAACGTTCGCCTGCACGACCAGCTGCAAACAGGTACCCATCCGTCGCACCGTACAAAACGGTGTTCCCGATGATAGTATTGTCAGCCGCAACAATTGGCGTGGACATCGGTGGACGCACAACAATCATGCCTCCTGATAGACCCTTGCCAACATAGTCATTCGCGTCACCAGATACTTCCAGCTTCAAACCAGGTGCTGCAAAGGCACCCAAAGATTGACCTGCAGAACCCTGCAATTTGATTGTCAGGTGATCGGACTGCAGCGAGTTGCGCATACCGAACTGTTTGACGATGTGGCTAGAAGTCCGCGTCCCAACCGAACGGTGCGTGTTTTGCACCGCATAGCTAAGCTGCATCTTTTCACCATCTTCCAAGAAACGTGCAGCGTCGCGCACAATTTCGGCGTCCAGTGTATCAGGCACAGGATTACGGTCTTTGTTGCGGTCATACTTGATGTTCACCGCACCATCGACAGTGATCAACAGTGGGTTCAGGTCTAAGTCATCAAGGTGGGCAGAGCCACGTGAAACCTGCGCCAATAGATCAGCACGACCGATCACATCATCCATGCTGCGCGCGCCAAGGGACGCCAACAACTCACGTACTTCTTGTGCGTAGAATGTGATCAAGTTTACCACTTTGTCCGCGTTGCCTGTAAACTTGTCACGCAATGCTTCGTCCTGCGTACATACCCCAACTGGGCATGTGTTGGATTGGCACTGGCGCACCATAATGCAGCCCATCGCGATCAAAGCAGCAGTGCCGATACCGTATTCCTCGGCACCGAGCATCGCAGCCATCACAACGTCACGACCAGTGCGTAAACCACCGTCGGTACGCAATGTAACGCGTTCGCGAAGGTTGTTCATGGAAAGAACTTGGTGTGCTTCAGTCAGCCCCATTTCCCACGGTAGACCCGCATATTTGATCGAAGTTGCAGGGGATGCACCTGTGCCACCATTGTGGCCAGAGATCAGAATCACGTCGGCCTTTGCCTTGGCAACTCCCGCAGCAATCGTACCAACACCTGAGGATGCAACCAATTTCACGGTCACTTTGCAGCGTGGGTTGATCTGCTTCAGATCGTAAATCAGCTGGGCCAAATCCTCGATAGAATAGATATCGTGGTGTGGTGGGGGTGAGATCAATGTAACACCTTTGGTCGAGTGGCGCAGGCGCGCGATCAGGTCCGTGACTTTCATCCCCGGTAACTGCCCGCCTTCACCCGGTTTCGCACCTTGGGCCACTTTGATTTCCAGCTCTTCGCACTGGTTCAAATACTCAGCTGTCACACCAAAACGACCAGACGCAACCTGCTTGATCTTCGCAGATGGATTGTCCCCATTTGGCTCTGGCACAAAGTGTGCTGGATCTTCACCGCCTTCACCAGAATCTGATTTCGCGCCGATGCGGTTCATCGCGACGTTCAGTGTCTTGTGTGCTTCTGGTGACAGAGCGCCCAAAGACATGCCCGGGGTTACGAAACGCTTACGGATGGATGTGATGCTTTCGACTTCTTCCAACGGGATCGCTGTGCCCAATGGTTTGAAATCTAGCAGGTCGCGCAAATGAATTGGCGGATTGCTTTGCATCTTGGCAGAGTACTGCTTCCACATCTCAAAAGACGCCTTGTTACAGGCAGTCTGCATCATGTGCATCGAGGTTGCTTCCCACGCGTGGGTCTCACCTGATTTACGTGATTTGTAGAAACCACCGATTGGCAACACGTTGCCGCCCAACCAACCTTTGGCGTGCACTTCTTCAGATTTGCGCTGAATACCGGAAACACCGATACCAGAAATACGTGATGTCATACCCGGAAAGAACTCAGCGCACATCGCACGGGATAGGCCAACAGCCTCAAAGTTTAGACCACCGCGATAAGAGGACATCACGGAAATCCCCATCTTCGCCATGATCTTCAACAGACCTTGGTCGATGGCATCACGGTAACGCTTAACCGCTTCAGTTAATGTACAATCCAACAGACCGCGCTCGATGCGCTCAGCCAGTGAATCTTCGGCCAAATACGCGTTCACAACAGTTGCACCACAACCGATTAGAACCGCAAAGTAATGCGGATCAACACATTCCGCAGCACGGACGTTCAAGGAACAGAAGGTGCGCAGACCTTTGCGTGTCAAGTGACTGTGCACCGCAGATGTCGCAAGGATCATCGGCATCGCAACACGTTCTTTGCTGCTTTTCTCATCCGTTAGGACGATGTGGCCAGCACCAGAACGAACCGCGTCTTCAACCTCGGAACGGATTCGCACCAAGTTTGAATTTAGCGTGCCTTCGCCTGCCTCAAATGTACAATCAATGGTCGCCAATTGCGCGTTGAACTGTGCAGTCAGTTCATCCCACTGCGCATTGCCAACGAACGGGCTGTCAAGCGTTAGAATCTCTGTCTGGGCACTGCTTTCGTCAAGCACGTTCTTGAGGTTACCAAAACGCGTCTTCAAGCTCATGACGCGGAATTCGCGCAAGCTATCAATCGGAGGGTTGGTAACCTGCGAGAAATTCTGACGGAAGAAGTGGCTAAGCGGACGATACATGTTCGACAAAACCGCCGACGGCGTATCGTCACCCATAGATGCCAAAGTTTCTTTGCCGTCTTCAGCCATTGGAGCAAGGATCTGCTCCAGCTCTTCAATGGTGTAACCAGCCGCGATTTGGCGACAGCGTAGTTCGTCACCCTTGAACAACGGCTTCTCTTCGACCTGTGACAGTTCAACGTCCAAATCTTTAATCTTGCCAACCCACTCACCAAAGGGACGTGCGGCTGCCATCTCGTCTTTGATTTCTGTATCGTGATACAGCTTGCCCTCTTTCATATCGATAGCAAGAAGTTGTCCCGGACCAAGCGCGCCTTTTTCTTTAACGCGGGCCTCATCCAGTGGAACCATACCTGTTTCAGAACCCGCGATAACAAGGCCATCATTGGTCACGACATAACGCATTGGGCGTAGGCCATTGCGGTCAAGACCCGCACAAACCCAGCGACCATCGGTCATAGCCAACGCAGCAGGGCCATCCCATGGCTCCATCACAGAGTTGCAATAGGAATACATGTCGCGCCACGCTTGTGGCAGTTCAATCGCCTGCTTGGACCAGCTTTCTGGAACCAACATTGTTTTCGCCATTGGGGCGTTACGGCCGGCACGGACCAAAACCTCAAACACAGAATCCAGCGCAGCGGAGTCTGAGGAGCCGGATGCAACGATTGGCTTGATGTCTTCAGCCATGTCACCGAACACGTCAGAGGCCATGCGAATTTCGTGGCTCTTCATCCAGTTTATGTTACCCTTGAGCGTGTTAATCTCACCGTTGTGCGCCAACATGCGGAATGGCTGTGCCAACCACCATTGTGGGAAGGTGTTTGTGGAATAACGCTGGTGATAAATCGCAAATGCAGATTCAAAACGTTCGTCCATCAGGTCTGGATAGAACTCTGCAACCTGTTCGGCCAACATCATGCCTTTGTAGATGATAGAGCGGCAAGATAGCGACGCGATGTACAGCTCACCGATGCCCGCAGCAGTCGCTGCTTTTTCGATGCGACGGCGGATCACATAAAGTTCACGCTCGAATGTGTCTTCATCAACGCCCTTAGCATTTGAAATCAAAATTTGCTCAATCTCAGGACGGGTCGCATTTGCTTTTTCGCCCAAGCACTCAACCGCAACCGGCACGTGGCGCCAGCCGTAGATATAGTAACCCATGCGTAGAACTTCGGTTTCAACAATTGTACGGCAGGTCTCTTGAGCCGCAAAATTTGTTCGCGGCAAGAACACCTGACCAACAGCCATCATCTGATCTTTGTTTGGTTTATGACCTGTGCGTTCGATTTGATCATAAAAGAAAGGAACTGGGATCTGAACGTGAATACCAGCACCATCACCAGTCTTGCCATCCGCATCAACAGCACCTCGGTGCCAGATTGCTTTTAGCGCAGCGATGCCGTTTTCAACGACTGAACGTGTAGGCTTCCCATCAATCGAAACAACCAAGCCAACACCACAAGAAGAGTGCTCTTCTTCTTCAGAGTACAGACCCTTTTCGGCCATGAACGTGCGCTTTTCTTTCTCGGCGCGAACCCATTCTGAATCATATTTGGTCATATCGTGTCTCCTTCACTTGGCGCGAACAGCGCCATTGTCTCTTTGGTGGTCATCTTGCGATGATCCCCTGCCAACGCGTACCCGCCTGGGGCAGCATCAGCGAAAAATTCCAATTTCAACGGGGCGTCGCCCGCATTCTCGAATAGGCCAGCTGACAAGTTGCGCACGCCATCACCCATGGTGGCGTACCAAAGTGTCGAACCGCAAACTTCGCAGAAACCACGCTCTGCCCAATCCGAGGATTGGTAAGTTTTGGCAGGACCCTCAACTGTGATGCCTGTTGCCGGAAGCGACATGAACATCGAGCTGGTGTGACGACGGCACATATCGCAATGACACGCACGTACGATTGGTTTGGTTACAGTTGCTTTAACTGTCACCGCGCCGCACATGCACTGGCCATCCAATATTTTGCTGTCTTGCGTCACTTGGGTCTGCACCTCTGACCTTAACTGTTTCAACGTATGTCGGCCGGACCGACAAAAAACCTACGCAATACCGACGTAGATTTTGCAATATTTATTCTGCAGCAACCTGCGCTGGTGCAGCCAAATCAGCCAAGATTGCTTGCGCGCAATCACGGCCATCTTTGATCGCCCAAACCACAAGAGACGCACCGCGAACGATGTCACCAACAGCGTAAACGCCGTCCATACCCGTCTTACCGGTTGAGTAGTCAGTTAGGATTGTACCCCAACGGCTTACAGCTAGATCTGGTTCGTTCCAAAGCGTTGGCAAGGCCTCAGGTAAGAAACCCAGCGCCATGATCACGATGTCTGCATCTTCGACATAATCCGCACCATCGATCACTTCTGGCGCTTGGCGACCGCTGACATCAGGCGCACCTAAACGCATCTTTTGGACCATTACGCCACTGACGTTATCGCCGGAAACGACAAACCCTTTCGGCGCAGATAGCCATTCAAACACTACGCCTTCTTCTTCAGCGTTCTCAACTTCGCGCTGTGAGCCAGGCATGTTTGCGCGGTCACGGCGATACAAGCATTTCACCGATGTCGCGCCCTGACGAATAGATGTGCGTACACAATCCATCGCAGTATCACCGCCACCAATAACAACAACGCGCTTGCCTTCAGCGTTCAGGGCACCGCTGTCAAACTTAGGCACTACATCGCCAAAGCTTTTGCGATTGCTGGCCGTTAGGAAGTCGATCGCACGCACAACGCCGTTCGCTTCAGACCCTTCGGCCTGCAAGTCGCGGCTTTTGTAAACGCCCGTCGCAATGATGACAGCGTCATGTTTTGCATGGATATCAGCAAAGCTGATGTTTTCGCCTACCGTTGTGTTCAATTCGAACTTAACACCACCCAGTTCAAGCTGTTCATTGCGGCGCACCACAATGTCTTTTTCCAACTTGAAGCCTGGAATGCCGTAAGTCAGCAAACCGCCAGCGCGGTCATAGCGGTCATAAACAGTGACCTGCAAACCCGCCCGGCGCAAAACATCAGCTGCGGCCAAACCACCAGGACCAGCACCGATGATGCCCACGCTTTCAGCGCGCTCAACCTTAGGAGAGATCGGAAGAACCCATCCCTTATCCCATGCAGTGTCTGTAATATATTTCTCAACCGCACCGATGGTGACAGTGCCGTGACCTGAACCCTCAATCACGCAGTTGCCTTCGCACAGGCGGTCCTGTGGGCAGATGCGTCCGCAGATTTCTGGGAATGTGTTTGTGGCCTGGGAAACCTCGTAGGCTTCTTGCAAGCGGCCCTCGGCTGTTAGGCGTAGCCAGTCAGGGATGTTGTTGTGCAAAGGGCAGTGCGTTTGGCAATATGGCACACCGCATTGGCTGCAGCGGCTGGATTGCTCTTCGGCTTTGGCTTTAGCGAACTCTGCATAGATCTCATCGAAATCTTCACGTCGTACATCTGCTTCACGCTTTTGTGGCATGTAGCGTTCGATGTTTATGAACTTCAGCATCGGTTGTTTGGCCATGGTACCCTCGGTCACAGAATCTTGAAAACTCTGCTTAAATGACATCTTAATTTGGATAAAGACAGGAATACTGACCTATATGTGAAATAATTCGAATGCTTATGGCTTTTTGCCCACACTTGTGGAAATTAAATGGCCGATTCGGACCTTAAATTCACTTTCCTTTTATTTTTCTGATCCTGTAACAGCGTGGGAAATATTAAGGCGCACCGTATATGTCATTATTTCATCTTTTCATTTTGGCCGTAATTCAAGGCCTGACCGAATTCCTACCTGTCAGCTCTTCGGGGCACCTTATTCTCCTGCCATCACTGACGGGTGCAGAAGATCAAGGATTGGCAATCGATGTCGCCGTTCACGTCGGCACCCTATTCGCCGTCGTCATGTATTTCTGGGCCGATGTGCGCACTACCCTAATTGGGTGCACACGATTGGTAAGAGGGCGCGTAGATACAGACGGCGCGCGCCTTGCCCTTTATCTTGCAGTAGCAACGATCCCAGTCGTGATCGTGGGCCTCATTTTCAAAATCACAGGGCTAAACGATCTACTGCGCAGCACAACTGTGATCGGCTGGACCATGCTAATCTTTGGTATTGTACTGTACTGGGCCGATAGAACTGGCGCGCACTCAAAAACAGATAGCGATTGGTCAATGAAAGACGCAATCATAATGGGATTGGCGCAAGTCCTTGCACTTATCCCCGGAACATCCCGTTCTGGGATCACAATCACCGCAGCGCGTAAATTGGGGTATGCCCGTGAAGACGGCGCAAAGTTGGCGATACTTATGTCCATCCCAACAATCATTGCTTCTGGAGTATTGCTTAGCGCCGATGTCGTCGATCAAGCCAACTGGGCGCTCGCACGCGATGCTGGAATTGCCGCAGCATTCGCATTCATCGCTGCCATGGTTTCACTGGTGCTGATGATGCGCCTTTTGCGCAGCAACAGTTTCACACCGTACGTGATCTATCGTGTTATCTTAGGGATCGGCTTGATCCTTTGGGCTAGCTCTTAATCAGATTAGGCCCGAAGGTTTTTAGCGCTCTCTTTGATCGCATCGTACTGACCTGTTGGACGGAAGCGCCACAGATAGTCTGGCAAAATCGCCTGCATCGCTGCTGGCTCGATTCCTAAATTGGCAAATCCTTTTGCGTCATCTGCAACAACGTTATCGATGGCCAGATTTTTGACCTGATCACGTGTGACCAATACGGGTGCAATCCCGAAGGTTAACTTACCACCCATCTCAAAGAAGAGCGCCATGATACGCGCGACAAAGAACGGCATGTTTAGAACCAAACGACGACGGCGGATGATACCCAGCATCGTGCCCATCAAATCGCGCAGGCTTGCCACATCCGGGCCGCCCAATTCGTACACGCCAACAGCCACATCTGTGGTCACAGCCAGTTCAGCAGCCTTAGCTACATCATCAACGTGAACTGGTTGAAATTTCGTTTCCGCACCAACCAATGGCAAAACAGGCCCCATACGGGTCATGCCAGCAAAACGGTTAAAGAATTCATCCTCAGTCCCGAACACAACGGACGGGCGCAGGATAATAGCATCGGGCATGTGTGCCTGAACGCCAGCTTCACCTTGAGCCTTGGTGTGAGAGTAAACGCTTTTGGAATTAGCATCCGCACCGATCGCAGAGATGTGAACCATCTTCGCGATACCTTGCTCTGCAGCCAACCGTGCAACACGTGTCGCTCCGTCAGCCTGAACTGCTTCAAAGGTGTTTTTGCCATTGCGGGCCAAAATTCCCACGCAGTTGATTACCGCGTCCGCGCCCCGCATGACCTGAGCAACAGAAGTATCATCACGGATGTTGCACAGAACCGGCTCAACCTGACCAACGGTGCCGTAAGGCTTAACATACATCGCCTCATTCGGGCGACGCACCGCAACACGAACACGCCAGCCCGCCTTAGCCATGCGGCGCGTGATATAGCGACCTACAAAACCTGAACCGCCATAGATGGTTACCAATTTGGACATGGATATGCTCCTGCAAAGCTGCGTTAATTGGGGGATGATGTACCGTCCAGCGCCCTTTGGAACAAGGTGGTATTTCGATGCAATGCGATGGATTAACGAATTGATTACAGATTATGGTTAATCTGACCCCAATTCCACTGTCAAACACGCACCGAATCCGTTTGACACGTCACAAAGGCAAGCTTACATCCGCGTTCAATACACCTGTGCCCAGGTGGCGGAATGGTAGACGCGCTAGCTTCAGGTGCTAGTGTCCTTATGGACGTGGAGGTTCGAGTCCTCTTCTGGGCACCACACACTCAAAATAGTCTGT
>Ga0209713_10000115_pt1 | contig 43232 bp, 49 predicted proteins | sample ArcOceMetagenome_3_FD_187444 | JGI IMG/M metagenome (GOLD analysis project Ga0209713, IMG submission 187444) | Marine eukaryotic phytoplankton communities from Arctic Ocean - Arctic Ocean- Svalbard ARC20M Metagenome (SPAdes) (version 2) | ecosystem: Environmental > Aquatic > Marine > Oceanic...
TAACAAATAAACTCGTAGCATTCGAACACCGTGCTGACGCCGTCCGTGTTAGTAAAAGTTTATTAACTTATAAACAGACGAGACATACATTTCCTAAAACGTCAAATAAGATATATATATTACCACGGAACGATATTACTGTTTTAGACATCGATAGTTCAATTGAAATAAAAGAACACGCTTTCGATAGTGTGTTTTTGGAAAAGATTCCACTCTATAATCTATCATTTGTGTATGTACGTCATATTTCTTTGTCCACTGACGAAGTGGTGTATAACTCGTTTGATACAACGGGATTCTTTCATATAAGTACGATGAACAGTCTTTTGTATGATTATTGAAACGTTCAAATTTAAACCGCATCAACACACCCTTTTACTAAGTCATATTTACACCGACGCGACGGGTTCGTGTGCTTGGCCCGTACTTTGCAGTAGGTTTTGGACAATTCGGAACACGGTTTAGGGGGTCTTCCGCGCGTTTTAGGGGCATCTGATCGAGGTTTGGGTGGAGGCGCCTCTTTCTTGGCTGCTTTCGAGGAGGTTGCTTTCGGTGGAGACGCTTCTTTCTTGGCGGCTTTCGTGGAGCTTGATTTGGGTGGAGTCGCCTCTTTCTTGGCGGCTTTCGAGGAGGTTGCTTTCGGTGGAGACGCTTCTTTCTTGGCGGCTTTCGGTGGAGACGCCTCTTTATTGGCGGCTTTCGAGGAGGATGCTTTGGGTGGAGTCGCCTCTTTCTTGGCTGCTTTCGAGGAGGTTGCTTTCGGTGGAGACGCCTCTTTATTGGCGGCTTTCGTGGAGCTTGCTTTGGGTGGAGTCGCCTCTTTCTTGGCTGCTTTCGAGGAGGTTGCTTTCGGTGGAGACGCTTCTTTATTGGCGGCTTTCGAGGAGGTTGCTTTGGGTGGAGACGCCTCTTTCTTGGCTTTCGAGGAGGATGCTTTGGGTGGAGACGCCTCTTTCTTGGCTTTCGAGGAGGATGCTTTGGGTGGAGACGCCTCTTTCTTGGCTTTCGAGGAGGAGGAGGAGCTTGCTTTCGGTGGAGTCTTTTTCTTTGGTGTAACGATTGAATCGCATAAGTTGGAGGGAATTTCATTATTCGAGTATAATTGGGAAAGTATATCTAACGCGTCGTTCATTTCTACAAATCGTTCGTGACACTCTTGTTTCTTCTCAGGGGGACATTTATCTGGATGATTTTTCAAAGACCATCTTCTAAACATAGATTTGTTTAGAACAGGCCCCCCTACCGCACGACACAATGTGTCTATCCGTTTCATCACATTCAAGTCGCCCATTTATTTAAAGAGAATATTTTATTAAAATATATATCGAGGAGTGTGAATGCATGGATTCATATGAGTGTAGTATCTGTTTGGAAGCGATAGACAACCACTGTCCTGTATTAGAATGTGGTCACGTATTTCATTTGGAATGTATCAATGAGTGGAAACGAATGAGTAAGAATTGTCCAAACTGTCGATATGCATTGACAACATTAATTCATCACAAACGCGCCAGTTCCGATGATGTATATAGAAACATGGATGTAATTTATGAGATAATAAAAGAGATATTTAAGAATTCTATATTAGAAACAAAGATTTGTTTGAATGGAGAATTTATAGTGTACGAAATCGAGATGGACGAATACTTGATTCTCATTCGATCCATAAATGTGCTTTATCGCGGGAAACTGTATTCAATATCAATACCAACATACAATGTGAAACGTGTTTGTTATTTATATTGTTTTTACACGAAGCTGAGTGACTATGTATTGCGAATAGTTATCCATACTGGACATGCATACATTATGCGATTTCAAATCTAGGCAACACATCACTCTTTTACGCTTGGACAGGCATCCATACAGAGATTCTTGAAATGTTTTTTAGTTTTTTTTATCATGTCCTTGCTTTTTGCGGCGAAAACGAAAACATCAATGAGAGAGTCACCCGCTTCGTGAAGGAAATCATAAGCCTTGCTCAAATCAACATCCGTAGGTGATAGTCTTGTAATAAGTTCTGTCAGTGTATTTATGGCAAGCTGTTTTTTTTCAAACCCTTTCAGATTTTTAAATTGCTGAACTAGTTTGATAATATGGGGTAAAACTCGAATTATACCGGAAACACTTAAAACATTTATATCGCGAACATCGGACATAACCTTGTCAACCGTGGAACCGATTTGATCCTCAACCATTTTTAATCTACTAATATATTTATTTTGAAATCGAAGTTAAAGCGTCATAGTTTTTCATCATATCGTAATACAATGGATCATCTGTATGATCCTGTTGATTTTCAATTGTCATAACACCGTCTTCATTGTTATCTATGATATCATACGAATTATTTGAGTTATAAATGGAGTGAATATATTGCTGTTGTTTGTACAGTATTTTGTCATTATAATTAGTTGCGTCTATGAGGTTGTTCATTTTTATTTCGCTGAGATGATCATTTTCTTCGACTTTGCGCAACGTTTGTTTGTTTTCATATACAAAATAAAAGAGTAAAATAATCAAAGTTATCAGAAAAATACAAATCAGAAATGTAATACTTTCGATATTCATTTTATTAATAGTAAGAAAGTTTAAAAAGTGATTAAACACCGTATTTATGAAATGTTTTATTAAGAATGAATAGGATCAACGGTGTAAAGATAAATCCCCATTTGGGTGAAGTTTCTGAGTATCCCATCCAATACATTACCTGTATGATAAAGACAATGATCACAACCATTAAATATAAATAGCTCCAATAATTCTTCAATAATATCTTGAAAAACGAAGTATTATCTACAGCATCTAAATATTGTTTATAGTTGTTTCTATCGACATAGTCTTTAGTTTGCACGGTTAGCTCTGGCTCAAAAACATCATTCGCACTGTGCCAATAATGTTTAACTAGTTTTGCTTTTTCCCTCTGTACCTCTGACAACTCTTGAATGAACGAAAATAGCGAGTTTATTATAACGATAAAGAAGTTCATCCAGTTTTTCCCAACAATTACAAAGAAACCGTCTGAAGCTGGTTTTATATCGAATGGTTCGATGGCTTTCATGCTACCCTCGTCGTACAGGTCATAATAATCGTCATCCTCATCATTTTCATATATCGAGTCTCTCAAATCTTCGACAGCCTTAACACGTTTTTTTTTGTCTGACAATACTTTGACCCCTTCAACTGTAGCTTCACCCACGGCAACTGCAGCATAAAGCGTTGCTTCATTTCGCTGTTGTTGAAGATATGTCGAAGATGAGCGGCTCATGGATCTTTATTATAATCTCATATAATTACATAACAATTTTCACTCTGTCATTCACGTGTTTGGAGTGTTTATCATACAGAGGAGCTTGTATATCTGTACGTGAGGAAAACTGCTTCACTTTATTCAACGGATCGTTTAAAGCGTATATGTTCAAAATCGAAGACAATTCACTCATATGCGAATCTATTTGTTGCGAAATTGGAAACAATGTGTTGGTTTCCATAATCTTAATGATTGCCGTGCGTTTGATTAAGTAACAATGTGTGAGCATGAAACGATTCACAGAATAGTACTTTCTAAACTCGATACACTCCGTGCACATGTATCCCAATAAAATGATATCCCAGTCTGATGGTACATTCCCAATTTCGTTCTTAATACTTTTATGTATTCGTGAAGGAATCTTCGCATCGTCCTCGAAAATCAACGAATATTCCATGTTTGTTTTCAGAATGTTTTCCCATAACTTTACGTGCGATAAATAACAACCTATCGCGCCTTTAGTCAATTGATAATGCTTTGTTCTAAAACCAGAATTGTCAAGCTGTTTCAATTCATTCTTCGCTAAATCGGTTAGAGGTACATTATTTACATTCAAGAGGGACCCATCTATTGCATTGAACCGGATCAATTGATGATTTTTGAGATCAGACGAAGTATAGTATTCCATGAATTTTTTGTAACGGTCTGGTCTTCTTTTCAAGTTAATCAGATAAATATTGAAATCGAGGTTTTTAGATTTCAAGTTGTACATCATACATATAATGATGGACAAAGTAAAAATTATGAACATAATATATTGTTTGTTGTACTGCATTTTTAATAATACACTATAATATTATTTTCTTTCCCAAATAATATACTTTCCTTATTTCTAGGACAATTCATTTTTATACAAGAGATAATGGATATTTAGCTCATCTGTTCTTCCAGGGCGTTGTGCGCGCCCGATAACTTGTTTTTCAATTTGACTATCAAACTTATGAAAGAGGATTAGATCTGTAGTATTTTCAAGATTTAACCCACTCCCATACGATTTACAATTCACTAATAACACATCAAGATTATCTTTATCAATAGATTCATTTTTAAACGCCATTATCTTATTATGAATACTGTTACCTTTCAAAAATGAGTATTTCAAACTCATTTTTCTCAATATGTCCTGGACTCTTGTAAATGTGTTGTCAAATTCTGAAAATATAACAATTTTCGACTGTTTTTCAGCATTATTTATAATCTTTTTCACAATAGTTTCTAACATTTCATATTTGTCGAGGAGTTTTTCACAATTCATTTTCAATTCTTTGGTGGTAACAATATATAGATCATCCGAGGTCATTGATTCTTTACACATCGGGCATCGTTGGCTCGGACCCATATTTAGCCATGTACATATACATTTGAAACAAAAAGAGTTGTTGCAGCAACTTGCGACGGTTTTCTGTTTCATATTTTCATAACAAATACAACATTGTTTGCTTTGTATAATTCGTTCTTCAAGTAATTGTAGTTTGTGAATCAATGTGTCTGCATTTTTCCGCAATACCGCTGATCGTTGGGTTCTGTCTTCTTCTCTCGGAAAAATCATTTCGGCAGTAGAATTGATCATGATTTTTAAGTTGGATAACTGTACATTCATCGATTCTTTAACCAAGGACACTATATGGGTCTGAGTACCCACTTTATTTTTGTTCAAATGGGATATGGCGGTCTCAACATCACCTGCATTGAGAGATTGAATAATGTTTGCATTCGTAACGCCTGATAGGATATTAATTTCGTTATTTTCGCAAATATGAATTGTTTTTTTTGGGTCCATCAATCTGAAGGATTCATCGACAAATGTGTCAGCACACTTAATAACCAGTTTGTTGATATACTTTATATTTTCGCTATTATAAAGGGTCTTGATTATTGAAAGGAACACATTCTTTATAAAACAATTGTTTTGAATACCTGTATATATCATTCGACCTCGTCCGAAAACATCATTCTGCGAATATGCTGGATACGGGTGCAAAACATTTTTGTATGTCGCTGTAACACACCAATTGAAGTAGGAAGGTATCTCTTTGGCACACTCAATTTTTACAGAATCAACTTCATCAAAAACGCATCGATTTAGATGAATTGAGTTTTCCAATACAAAATCAGCAAAATGTCGATAAAAACTATTCGATACGATGATTAAGTTATATTTGCTGTAATTATTTTTATAATCGGACAAAGACGCTTTCGTGGAAATCACAGTAAGCTTAAACTCGTCCGAAAATGTAGTCACGTATTCTTTCCATTGTTTTAATAATCCAAAGGAGCACACGATGACATTTGTGTTTAAATATTCTTTGTAGGTTTTGGGTCTGAATTTGAATAGAATTTGACCCATACCGACACTTTGAAATACATTTCTGCGCACCAGAGGTATAGGATTCGCCAGAAACAATCCCAATACCGAAAAGGATTTACCGCTCCCGACTTTGTCTCCAATTATACCAATGGTCGAATATAAATGATTCAGTCTGGATCCGTCATCGATTTTCAGTTCTCCATTTTCCAATTCAATACATTTCGCTATCAACGCGAGTTGATGGTCCTTCAATTGAATTTTGCTTTTTATATTCATCATTTCATCTTTCGATACTGCTACAATTTCATCGACGGGATAGGTATCGTGAATACCAACACATTCGTTCGGGTAGTTGGATAGATTCATGGTTTTATTAGTTATATGTTTATTAGTTATATGAACTGTAGTCTTAAGTATTTGTTAGTTATATGATCGTTTAAAGTATTTGTGAGCTATATCAACCGTGAAACACTTTATTGAGCCATCTTACCAATTGTTTTCAGTTTCGTACTCATCGTAATCATTGTAGAATATAAACCAACTGTCAGCATGTTCCAGGGAACGGTATTCGTTACGAATGAGATGGACAGCATGATCTCAGATAGTGCTCGAATCGCGCGTAATCCATCTTCTTTGTACAAGAAAAACTTCTTATTTGTCATTTTGTTGGCTATAATCCCTCCGTAAAATGAAATGAAAGCGGAGGAGATGATATAATCAGGCAACACATATTGAGTAAAAAAGTTATTGGATGATAAGTTCAATTTGAATTGAATGTCGGCAACGTACAGTAATCCTACAAACATAATCATAAAAATACCTTCTACGATTAGGGCCAAATAAATGAAATTGGCGAGCTTCGGTGGATTTTCATCATTCACAAGTACCTTTTCCATATAAACTTGGGACATGTAGTTTTTTGTAATAATCAACGATGTATAAAAGAAAATCATTCGCATCACTTTCATTCCGAAAAGTCCTGAATACATGGCACTCGATGTCATATTTATTTATACATAATAAATAAATATTATGAATGATGTAAGTTCTGATGTAAGTTCTGATGGTATATTTTCTAGATATTCCAAACAACTAATAGGAACACCTTCCAGTAATCGAAATGTCGTAATAGTAGTCATTTTAATCTATATAATTTCCTTAGTTTTTACAATTACGAAGGTTATACAGACCAAACGATACGAATTCAACCCAATCCAGATCTATTATTTGATCATAACACTGACGTGCCTATCGTATGCGCTGATTGCCTCCTATGTACCCTTTATATTGGGTAAAGTAAATCAAACCGAAATGATGTATCATAATGAGCTAAAATATATCATCTTGTTATACCTGTTTTTGATTACGCCTATATTTTTGAGATTGGCATACAAATTGTTTGGGAGAAAGAATCCAAAGAATAAAATTTTGAATTTGTTGATACATCCGGCATATTTTTTGATTTGGTTCATTGTAATATATATCATTCAGCATACAGATCTGTTCATGAGAATACCACGTATCGGATTTTTATTTGAGGCAATCAAACTAGATAATCTTTTTGATTTACGTTTTTTTGAGGTAAATGTGGTTGTCATTATATTAGTATTATTAGGGTATATCCTACTGTTATTTGTTTTCAAAATAACGAGTTCGCAAGCATTATCGATCCTGTGTAGAAATGAGTTGAATAGCAGTAATGGGCTTTCAAAGATTGATGAAAAGTGTTTTCAGACCTTGTCCATTGAAAAAATGTACATACCCTACTTCATTAGTTGTGGTTTCATGTTTTATAAATTTGTCTGGGTACCCTTCTCTTCATCTTGAACTCATCCCAGAATGAATATATAGAATAATATGTAACAATAATAAATATATACAATAATAAAAGATGAATGATACGCCTAAAAACATTGACAAAACATTGGAAAAGTACTTGTATATAACAGTTTTAATAGTGACAGTATTTTATGTGTATTACTTTTTAACAAAATTTGAGAGAACGATCAAAATTAAACAACTCTATCTTTTCGGTGAAAGACAAATAACGTCAAATATGGTTTCAGATTATGAAAACAAAATTTACAAAATAAATAACCAACCACTATTGTTAAATTTCGACTCTGCCGAAACATTGTCGAAGCTTTACGAAAAAAAAAGCTATAAGATCCACGGGTTTGGAATCCGCGTTCCTTTTTTAAGTTTGTATGAAAATATAACCCATGTTGAACTCTTAAATTGATAGGTTCTTATCACAATTTAATTCATCCGATAAGTAACCAAACTTTATCATTTTATCATATTCTGTACATGGTATTTCAACGCTATTGTATGGGTTGACAGCTGACACACATTGATCTTCTGTATTATACTCGCACACTCTTTTATTTTTGTCAAGTATGCATTCCTCCTTGCTCATGGTTTCGCACAATTCCAGAGGATCAACACAGTTAGTGGTAGCCAATTGACCACAACGCTTTTGAAGGCGACTCACACATACACCTTCCTCATCACAATCGTGTTTTTCATGAAAACAGCATTTGGTTAGAAGTTCTTTTTCTTCCATTACAATGTCGTTGTGTTCTCTAATATATAACATGGTCTTCACTGAAAAAAACGTAGTTACCATCAGTAATATAAATACAACAACTAATATGATAATCATTTATTAATAGAATGAATATAAAATATAAAAACAATGAATAATTAATATTGGATCGACTAGAACTTAGCATATTCGCAATCACTGTATCCCAAAACGTTCATTAAAGGTTTTGCAGAGGCTTTAGTCTGATTGTTCGGTTTAACTTGATTCTGTGCTAGAGGCATTTCCTTTTCTTCCGTAATTTCTTCAGACACAGTAGGCGGTGTTGGGGTGGGAGGCGGTGACGGAGTTTCTAAAGCATTCATGAGTTCTGGAACATTTTCTACTGAATTGTCCAAAATATTTGTGTCTTGAAGATCGTCACCAGAAAATCCAACAACCTCGTCGAGAAAGTTTTCACGAACACGTATTCCACCACCGCAGCTACACATAACAATGATAACAGATAGAAATACCACTGAAAGCATCAGAATGTAATTAGATTTCATTTTAATATATAAAACATAATTATTGGGTGTGACTAAAGAGAATAGGGTTTTCGCCCATTTTTAATCTGTTTTTGAGAATGGATTCTTTCGACACATTTGAACCCAAACAGGTCTCACTATACATTTTCTTGGACGTTATTAGTTTCGATAAACCACGAATCATGATTGCATTCTGTTCATCAAATTTTGTATTTGATTTAGATGCGAACACAAATTGATAAAAGTATAAAATGCTTATTAAATAAAACACAGATATGACTGAAAACTCGGTTTGTTTTTGTTTCACTTGAATAATACTGAAACATTGCGTTTTGGTTTTGTGAATGCTGAGCAGTTTGATTCGTTTTCTTTTGATGGTTACACAATAAGTTGTTTTTTCTAGAATGAAAGAGGTTGCAGGGCTAGTTTTCGATTCGAAGGGAATATTTTGAATTGATAGTAAATCTTCAATCTTTTGATTAAAATCAGAGTCAGACAATGTCATACAGCTAACGTATGCAAATTTACCTATAGTTTCATGTTTCCATATATCATGACCCAAAAAATAACGTATTGCTTTGATTCCGACAAAGGGGATGTTATTGTCTATTATTAATTTGACGATTTGAGCAATTATTACATTTAAATCTGAAAGCGTGGATGATTCGTACTTTAGCTTTGATTTGGGCACGGACAACTCTTTCGTGTTTTTTTCTAAGATGAGGATGCGTGTATAAATCTTATTCCAACGAAACATGGAAGATAGTGGCAAACAAAGTTCGATATATGCATTTGATTTGATTAAACTTAGAGGCGCGACGAGAAAGCCGTCGATCAATGTGCTTTTCTTTACCAACATTTTGTAGTCTTCTTCGCTGATATTTGTGAAATCAGCGATATCATTGAACTCCCAAGAAAGTTTGAATGTATTTTTATGAAATGCTTTTTTCAAAAGAATGTAATTGTATTTTTCTTTTGCTAATTGCTTCGCAAAATCCAAAGATATCTTTTGAGCATTTGAGATGTATCCATCGTAATCGGGAATATCACATACGGTGTAAAATTTTACTTTATCATCGAGGTACATGTTCATGGCGGTTCCACCATACAAAACAATTTTGTTCTTGATGAAGTTTTGTTTAGTCAATTCTAACACATCATGCATATACTTTTTCTTGTTGATTTTTGTTTTCTTTTCAAACTCGATGTACATCTCATCTAGATGAGATAAAATCTTATTTGATGAAGAATCAGTCATATTAACTTATTAAAATATATATATATCTAAAAACGCAAAATGATGGGAACAGAACTGGATACCGCCTATTTTGATAATAGTTTGGAATCGAGAACAGAAAATAGTGCTCTAAATAACAACAGTATATCACACAACACAATGAAATCAGAGACCAATACCTCTCAGAGTGATGGTTCAGAGCATCCTAAACTAATCACACAAGATTACATACGAGACTACAAACCAATCGAAAAATCACAATCTAGTGCTGTAGATGAATTGAAGAAGCAGTTAAAATATCAACAAGACTTGAACATGGTCTATCAAAAGGATGCTGCGAGTATATATGATCGGTTTCTCTCGAAGAAAAAAGATGTCATGAAATTATTGGCGATTTCCTTAACTGTGTTACTTGCTATCAGTACGAATTTTGTTATGTGTGATTTGATCAAAAAGTATTTGATGAACAACGACTTCAGTGATAACAAGGAAACGATCATCAAAATAATGTATCCTTTGAGTACCTTCATATTGTTGTGGTCCACTAAAGTGTTTAATAAATGATTGAGTTTAAACAGCCCTTCTCCTTAGACTTGTGTTGTCGCAATGAGAATTTGTTGAACAATTAGATTTGCTTGCTTGTCCATCACCGAGTTCCTTTTTTTTAATATGTTCTTCCAAATCACTGAGTTGTTTCTGTAGGTCTTTTATTGATTTTTGTAATATACTTGTGTCATTCATCTTTATTATTTTATAAGTATTAATTAATATTTGCAGAATGATCGAGCTATTTTTTGTAGGTACCTTAATATCTGCGTATAAATATAACGCGGTAATTAACAAGCAGTATGGTGAGGGGAAAGACGTTAAATTCGATAGGATGAACTATGCTATCGCGCATTTGCATAATATCATATGGACTATGCTAATTTTCGTGATCAGCATGTACATATTGATGACGACGTCGATGTTATTGAACTACTTCGAATATGAACACAACAATCATATTATTGACGACTTAATTAAAAGCCACATGTTCATGAAGAAGTTCTATGAACAGTTTTTCAATAACATAGTGAAAACCATATCGATTTCAACAGCCATTCATTTATTATTTGTATTTTTCTTGGGACTTGTCAGTAAATTTAAAAGCATCGAAACGAAAGAGAAGGCGAAATTTGAGTTCATACTGTCGACAATTGTGAGTTTCCTATCCATTGCACTAATCATAATATATGTAATATAATGTAATAATGTTCGCATTGACCTATTCTTTAATATACCTTTTTGTCATGCTCATCTATTTGATAGATTTACTCAAAATCGACATTTATCCGAAAGGACTAACTACATTTTATAAACGTGAGGTCAATACGAATTTAATGAGCGATATAGTCGTGCACCCGTTTTACATAATGGTAAAAGGCTGGACTAATCAGATGTCAAACGCTGAAAGGGTTTTAAGAGATTATTTTGATGTGGATTCAGTAATCGGGTTTTACTTGTTTGTGCTGTTTAAATTCATACTAATGACTTGGACCTTCTTGTTTATATATGGAATTTTGCAGATAGTGGTCGATCTAGGTACTGATGAATCTATGATTAATTTTCGAACGAAGGGTGTTGGAAAATACATGACTTTGATCATGTGTGTTTGTACATTTGTGGGTTGGTTTTTCTTAACATCTATTGTAAATCTAATATTCAAGAAATCGAACCAAGGAGATAAAACATCTGAAGGTTTTATGGCTGTGTGTGCAGTCCTCTGTATGTTGGTTGTTATTTTATGCATAATATACTTTCTAATCGTGTTAAAAAAAGATGATACATCTATTCAATCAGATAATCCAGAAATCATAATGTTTGCCGCCATAAAAGTATTTAGACTTGAAAAATTGTTTGAAATCATTTTAATGCACACGCTCTTGTGCCTGTTTTTCGTTGTAATCATTGCAATTCGATACTTATTCTTCCGATCAAAAACTATCGATGGTGAAACAAAAACAAAAAAGAAACTGTTAGTCATTGCCTTGTGCATGAACGTAATTGTGTTCGCTTTCGTCAAACTGCATCAGAATAATGTCATAACCCAATTACCACCCAAACTATTATAAGTATTGAAATGTATAGGAATCGAATCGTTTACACATTTACAAAAAGTTATGATGATTGTTGTGTAGTTATTAGAAGTGTGATCGAAAACCAACTGATGATTAACATGTTAAGAGTCAGATTCGAATTATTTACGTAGGCCCATTTGAATTTTAGGGCATTCGCAAATACAATGGTTGTGAATACATTCACGAGTACCCCGACCACGAGGTTAATTCTTTTTTCATTATCTTTCGTGATCACGTTATTTGCCACCAATTTGGATATAATGTATTTGAAAGTAATGTTGTTTATGATACTAACTAAAAACACTGCAATAGCAAATTTATAGAAGATATTGATTTTAAATGTGGAGGCAAGTCTATCAAGAAAAGAATTCCATTTCAAGTTTTGCAATTTATGATCCACACAAAATTGCTCTTGAATGAACAGCACATCTGCTAGAAATGTCAATAAAGGTGCAATGAAATATTCTACGCCGAACAAAAAATAATTGGAATGCACGACTGCTCTATTCTTTATGAAAATGGTTACAAACGATACAATGGAGTTAATAAAGATGGTTTTGATTGTCAATTGTTTGCTCATAATAAATTTATGAATTTTATTGTACATGGTTTCCTATTTACATATATAGATATAAACAATACTCTACGAAAATTCTCATTCTTCTTCCGAAAAGGAGAAGGCTGGTAATATTTTCGAGTTTGTCGAATCTTCCAAGAGCGTTCCAAGTAACGATGTTTGGCTAGTTTGGTCAGCTACATCACATGTAGCGGAATAACAAACTGGTGTATATTTTTGTGGCACAGACCACGATTGATCTTTTAACAAAGTCAAGTCTTTATTCACGTTCTTATAATCTTTGCTCAGTTCGCAATGATACTTAAGCTGTTCTAAATTGCGTTTTGCAACTTTGTCTGATAATAGGTGTTTATTTTTACTTGATGGAAGGGTTTCGCATTCGCTGTCGCGTTTCAGTTTTTTATGTTCATTCAAGATAAGTTTGACGCCCGAATCAGATAACTGGTCTGTGGTAGGTCTTTTAATATCCATTGAAAGACATTCTGAAATCGTGATCTTTGTATCATCTTCCGTATCCATATTTTTTTTCGAGATTTCGGTATTTGCCTCTTCATTCACGAATTCTTCGATAACAACATTAGGGTCTGCTTTATGTTTCTTTGTGTCAATGACTTCTAATGAAGGTATTTCTTCGAGTAGGGTTTCTTTATTTTTAAAGATTTCAATATATTCAGGTGTTTTTTTAACATAACTTATGAATGATTTTTCGTCTTTGTTTAATTTGTTGTATTTCGAGAAAAGGAAATCCATAAATTCTGTGTTAAAAGAATGTTGTGGGATATTTGTTTCAACCATAAGATCGAAATTCTTTCTATCTTCGCTCGCCGGACTTGTATTTGCTGGAGCAAGATGACTCGTATCTTCGTTATCATTTAGTCGCTCATATTCTTCTGACGCTTGTAAGCTCTTTACAACGTCTTCAATCGTAATGCGTTCGTTTTTTATATCATTGAAGTGTTTATTCAATTCGTACTGTTCGGGGTCTCTGCTCAGTAATAACTGATACGAATCGATAATTTCGAAATAGATGCTTTTGTCAGCTGGGGAAATGTGAAAAAGCTCATCTTGATCTTCGAATGTTTCAAGAATTCGTTTGTTCATGAACTTTGTATTGAGTTTGCAAAAAAGGATTAGAATGCCCATGAATAAAATGACATACACAATAGGTAATAGGTAATAATTCATATTTATATGATATCATATTTATTATGTGATAAACTTGGTGTTAATTCCCATACTTTGGATTTCCTGGAAAAGTAGTTTGCTTGCAAATGGAATTCGGATTTCTGAAAAGTTCGTTTTGTTACTACACACATGACAAATGTAGATGTCGTTGGTGGGATTCACGTTTGCAATATTACCACATCGTTTGCATACGAACGACCTGTAGTTATCAGAACATTCTACAAATCGTTCTTTAAGAAACTGGGACGTTCCGTGAGCCCAATTACATTCAACCTCCATTTCGCCCAATCGGAGACCACCGTCCCGTGCTCGCCCTTCTGCTGGCTGTCTTGTTAATAAAACAACGGGTCCATTGCTGTTTCTAGAATGAATCTTATCACACACCATATGTTTGAGTCGTTGATAATAAGTAGGTCCTATGAATATCGATGTTTTAATCTGTTCGCCGGTACGACTGTTATACATGAGTTCATTTCCGTGTGGCTCCATACCACACTGGTCACGTAATACGTCGCTAATATTTTCGACGGACATGTTTGTAAATGGTGTCGCATTACCGATGGTTCCGAGGTTAATACACGCCTTTCCCATGAGTGTTTCGATCAGTTGAGCAATCGTCATACGACTAGGAATCGCATGTGGATTGATAATAATATCAGGAACTATCCCATTTTTTGTATATGGCATGTCTTCTTGACTATACATGATACCAATACTACCTTTTTGTGCGTGATTACTACTCACTTTATCTCCAATGGTAGGCTCTCTGAAGTTACGTATTTTAATTTTACAAAAGTTGTATCCGTCTGAACTCGAATTTTTGAAATAGGCATCTTCAGCACAACTCATATCAATGTATCCATTTTCGTTGGTTTTCATTACCACTGAATTGTCACGATGTGATAGTTCAGTAGATGTTTTGCGTGGCATGCATTTTCCAACAATAACGTCGCCCGTTGTTACGTATCTATTTTCCGCAACGAAGCCATCGTCGTTTAATTTACTATAATTCTGTGGTTTATTTTTGAAAGTTCCCATGTTACTGGGATTGCAAAACACTTCTTCCTCTCCTGACGAAAGGTTTTTGTTACATTGCTCCTTAACAGTTCGATAAAAGGTCGAAGTGAATAGTCCCCTTTGAACAGAAGACTTGTTCAAGATAACAGAATCTTCTTGATTGTATCCAGTAAAAGTAGCAATCGCCACAATTACATTGGTTCCACACGGCATTTTACTCAAATTCAATTCGTCGGATAGATTCGTTTTTACGATTGGTTTTTGTGGATAATTTAGAACATGTGATAACGTGTCCAATCGATTCTTAAAACTGGTTGCATAGATTCCAATCGCTTGTTTTCCCATCGCCGCTTGATAGGTGTTTCTGGGAGCCTGGTTGTGATTCGAAAATGGAATATTACTTGCTAAAACCCCTAGAATCAAGGACGGATGAATTTCGAGATGCGTGTATCTCATATGTGTGTTTGTGCGTAGTGATTTATAAACGGGTGCAATGAGCAGCGAGTTGCTCTCCTCTACGTCAATATACTCGATTACCGTCGTTTGCTTTTTTTCAATGTCAAGACTGTTAATTGTTTGATGACACACTAGATTCTTCCAGGATATGTCTTTGTTTTTGATATCTACAATAGTTTTCTTCTTCAAGACCAATTCATTGTTTTTTGATACAATATAAACAGGTCGGATCAGACGTCCTGCTTCAGTTGAAATATTGATGTTGTTCTTTGTAATATCAAACGCAATACTTGTATAAATGTTGATTTTACCCATATACTTGTACTGTTTGAGTTCCGAGTACAACTTGTACGGTTCCAAGTGAATACCCACGATATCTCCATTCACGAAAACCCATGTATGAAGATTCAGTAAATGAATGTTGTCTTTTGTAATATCAACAATACCCAATTCATTGATGTGTTCCCGCACGCATCTAGAATCCGAGCTCGTAGTAATTGTACCGGCGATTGCAATGTTCTTAACCAACCCGACACTACTTCCTTCAGGAGTTTCAGAAGGACATATCATGCCCCATTGAGTATTGTGTAGTTTTCTGGGTTGAATCAGTTTTCCAGATTTTTCCATAGGGGTATTGATTCTACGCAGATGGGACAATGTAGCATTATATGTCAGTCGATTTAGAACTTGTGCAACACCCTGTTTTATATTCGTATTCTTGATACCCCAATTACCTGTTGCTAATCCATATTTCAGCCCTGATTCGATTGTCGAAGGTTTGATAATCTTGTAAATATTCGTCTTATTCACCAAATTTGATAGATCGTTTGTCACCTTCCAACTACCACTGTTCAGCTCTTTGTATATCATATTTTTAATGTCTTTGACAACCTTACCGTAATACTGTCTGAACAAATTCGCCAACATGATTCCAGGTGTATCAACACGTTTGTTGAGGTAACTATCGCGGTCATCCATCGGTTTTTTCCCAATGAAACATTTGATTAGTTTATTCACCATGAAGCCCAAATAGATTGCCTTTTTGTTCAGGTTTTTTCCAACATGCGGAAGAAAGTCAATTGCAAGGATTTCACGAATAATGTTGATTCTTTTCGATTTATTCTGCATGATTTCTTTCGGATATCCGCTGATATTGAGAAACTTGTTGAGGTATTCGTAAGCATTTGATGTAGTAACAATTGTATTTGCCTCTTCCGCACTACCTTTCAAGTGTTCCATGATACTCGAATTATCTGGATTATCGATATCGAATACACAATGCTTTATAATATCTTTGTCTGTTTCCACACCTAATGCGCGAAACAAAACGAAGATAGGTATATCAACACGAATGTGATGAATGGTTACACGAATGTATCTACCCATTTGTGTGGCCTTGGCAGATAATTTGATAGACGTCAATTTCGGGGGACCGAAAATATTATCAGGGACTGAACGAATTTCAGCAACGTGCGAATATTGGGTTAATTTGTTGTCAAGAAACACATATGTTTTGTTTTCAGCAATACGGTCATGACTGATTACAACTTTTTCGTTTCCGTTGATGATAAAGTATCCACCGTAATCGTATTTGCATTCCAATGAGTTAATCTTAAAATATGGATCGCTCATAATGCAATAATTTGAACCAATCATAATTGGAATCTTTCCAATATTTACGTTTGTAATTTTCTTATTGAACGACACAATATTGTTTGTATCGTCGATATACTTTGTCGAAACATTTACATCAACATACAAATTTGACGAATAGCTAAAATTGCGTTGTCTCGCATCATTAGGTGTCATCACCTTGTTGCTCCCGTCTTTTTCATAAATTAGAGGTCTCGTGATAATTGGATTCGAAATGTTGATAAATACATTATATTTGAATTCTTCGATTTCAGGAATGTATTTATGCTGAATGTTCAAATCATTGAAACCATCAATCGTTTGCTGTATTTTATTCAATACAAAATCATTATACGATTCAATTTGATGAGACACTAGACACGATTTTCCACATTCCTCAAAATAGTTATGTATCACATCCCACGTGTATTTTTCAAACTCGTCGTCTGTGAAATCTTCAGTGTGTGCGACCATATTCCACTAGTATGAAAGATATATACATTTAAGCATTAGATCAATTTTTAAATAAATACACCAAGCGGAAATAGTTTATCATGATTTATGACGAATATTTGGATCATTGTGAAAAATACAAAGGATTGTACAAGGATGTTGAAACACTGGTGTTGATGGAAGTGGGTGGTTTTTTTGAGATGTACGGAGTGAATAACGAGGAAGAGAAAAGTGGTGCAGACATGAATAGGGTGAGTTGTTTGTTGAATATGACAGTCACGAAAAAGAATAAGAACATTTCTGAAAATTCACGCAACAATCCTTTGATGACGGGATTTCCTAGCCATTCGTTAAAAAAGTTTCTAGACATTTTAATCTCCAATAATTTCACAGTTATTTTGGTAGAGCAATTCAGTACTGGGAAAGGAAACACCTTTGAACGAAAAGCAACTAAAATTTACAGCCCATCAACATACACCGATAATATAACGACGTACGCCGAAAACATGTTAATGATTGTTTATTTAGAAAAACTAGAAACATTCCATGAAACCGAGTCCAAGTACGTCATTGCATATACGGTCGTCGATATATCTACCGGAAAGTGTATCAGTAATGAAATTTTCATACCGTGTGATTTACTTGAAAACGAACTCATTCGACTCAATATTCAGTACAACCCCAAAGAAATTGTATATATTTCGTCATCAGCTTACGATATCCCCTATCCAAAGCATGCGATGATACATAACAAAATTGGGAAACTTGAAAAAGAATACACCAATTTAAGCTATCAAACCGAGATTCTTAAAAAGCTTTTTCCGACCACAGGACTGTTGTCACCTGTTGAGTTTGTAAATATGGAATCAAAACCGTTCGAGTTGATTAGTTATGTATATATGATTCAATTCGTCTATCAACACAATGAAAAATGGTTGGAAAGATTAAATAAACCGGAATGTGTATCGGAAGACGGTGAAATGATTTTACATGGAGATACGGTTCATCAACTGAATATTTCTGGTAATAAAAGGTCACTCGTTGAACTGATCAACAATTGCGTTTCGAACATCGGTAAGCGATTTTTTAAAAATAAAATTCTCAATCCGATCACAAATGTCACTACGTTAAATCTTGAATACGAAAAGATTGACTATTATATTTCAAACGACAAATACATATACATTCGTGAGAAGCTTAAAGCGATTTGCGACATTGAACGCATCATGCATAAAGAGTTTATTTCGCCATCCCAATTAATGTCTATATTCAATTCTGTCAAAATTGTACAAGAAATAATTGAGCATCTAACTTTGACTGATGTTGATTACTTGACAAGTGGTGATTATGATGGAATCGGACTGTTTTTAACGGATATAGATGAACAATTTGAACATGCTCTTTCTGCACAAATGATGACCAATCATATCACCGAAAACATTTTCAAAACATGTAAAGATCCAAATGTAGTGACAGTCAAAACAAAACTTGATACATTGGACTTTTATTTTGAACACGAATATTCGAAGATAAAAGAATACGCGAAATTGGAAAAGACTGACAAAGACGGTTATGTATTCACCACTACACACAAACGCTATAAAGAACTCCATAACATGGACGAGCGATATCAAACCATTACGCACACGAAGAATCAGGTCAAACTATATCACGTTGATTTAGCAAAAAACAATGAGTCATATATTTCAAAACGTTCTGAATACATTCAGTTGTTAAACACATACTACAAAGATATGTTATCGTCTATCTTTGATAAACATAAATGCGTCATTCAAAAATGTATCTATTGCATCGAACGCATCGATTTTCAGACGACGAATGCATTCAATGCTGTAAAGTACAAATACACGAAACCGATCATCGATGGTTCTGTTTCAACAATAAATGCAAATCAAATACGGCATCCAATTATTGAAAGAATTCAGGATAGTGTTTTGTATGTCCCAAATGACCTTAAGTTCGATCAGAAATGTAATGGAAAACTTGTATTTGGGATTAATTCGTCTGGCAAAAGTAGTTTGATGAAGTCACTTGGTTTAACGTTGTTAATGGCGCAGTCTGGTATGTACGTGCCAGCAGACCGCTTCGTTTATTATCCATATACCGCCGTATTCACTCGCATTTCATCTTCTGACAATCTATATAAATCTCAATCCACATTTACAAATGAAATGTTAGAACTTCGGAATATCCTGAATTTTTCGAACGAACGTAGCTTAATATTAGGTGACGAATTGTGTTCGGGTACGGAATCCGCGTCAGCTGTATCCCTAGTCGCGTCAGGTATATTAAACATGATAAAAAACAAATCAACATTCATTCTCGCATCGCATCTTCACGAATTGACAAATATTGAATCAATTAACAAAAACCAAAACATGAGAATCCATCACCTAAGTGTTCGATATGATGACAAGACAAACGTGATTTACTACGAAAGAATTCTCAAAGATGGTGCGAGTGATACTCTTTATGGTCTCGAGGTGTGTAAATCGTTGGATATGCCGAGAGACTTTTTACTGACCGCGAATATGATTCGTCACGAGGTACTGGAAATGAATACAAATTTTGTTACGAACAAAAAGTCGAAATACAACGCTAAAGTATTTGAAGACGTGTGTAAAGTCTGCTCGCAAAAAGCTTCGGAGGTCCATCACATTAAGCATCAGAAAAATTCGGATGAAAAAGGTATGAATGGGACGCAGAAAAAAAACGTAAAACATAATTTGGTTGCATTATGTTCGAAATGCCATCACAAAACGCATCGTGGGAAATTAGACATATCAGGTTACGTTGCAACAAGTGAAGGTATACAATTAAATTATACGTTTAATGATTAAGGAATGACCACGCGTTCATAAAATAGCAAAAAGAAATACTCGTAATGACACAATGGTTTTGATACATCTGATTGTAATTTGTGTTGTAGATCTGCGACGTGATTGATTGAAAAATGAATTACACTTTCATTTTTGGCATACATTTTGCAGATAACATGAAGTAATCTTTTACAAATATGAGTATGCTTTACATTAAATGTTTGTAATTTGTAAATGGTGTCTCTCACAAGCTGCAAATAGAGTACAAGCGATTTCTGTTTATGAATTGTTTTTAAAATACTTTTAAACTCGACATCCACGTCGTTTGCAATTGGTTTGTTTGAATTAACATTCATGTTCAATAATACTTGACATATCGATTCTGTATTCGACTGTATTCTTTGCTGTTGTCTCACACTCGCATCAATGTGATTGAGTTCGCAAAACTTTTTCAACTCGAGTTGTGTGATAGCTGGTAATCGTATCGTTGTCATTCTACTTAGAAGAAAATCGTTTTTAATTTCTTTTTGTCCTGTGACGATAAAGTATGCATGATTTTTATCGATCGATGACGCGATCAGTGAAAAGATTGATTTCGTGTGATATGTGCATTCAATGTTTTCAAGAATGAAAAGCTTATGGTCTCCGAACATCGGTTTTTTAGAAACCAACTCCTTCAGGTATTCGATGAATGCATTATGGTTATTGATACTAGATATATCAATTTTGACGATATCTTTATAAATATGATAGGTATTCTCTTTAATAACGAATTCATTCTTGTCCATGCACATTTTCAGAGTGTTTTGACAAAAATGATGAATGTATGATTTGAGAATGAATCTGTCAACGGACTTGATGTGAATGTTTGTCCATACATCCGTGATATCCGGATACGACGTATATGTTTTGAAATTATTCGCGAATTCGTTTAAATAAACGTTAGATTTAGAATACATAATTTGAATGAATGACTATACCTGTAATGAAATTTTGAATTTAAATAGTAATTCGTCGTTAAAAGATGCCAGAAGCAATTATCTAAAACTGTGCCTTAAATATCATCCAGACAAAAATGGAGGTCGTTCGGAAGAGTTCGTTCGGGTGAATGAAGCCTACAAATATTACATTGATAATCAGAACAAATACAGGATCATTTCGTTAAAAGACTGTATGACTACCATTCAATGTTATTTTCTTTATCTGGGATACTTTTTAAGAACCGATGACATAGTGTTGCGATTGAAGATTGATATAGAAGATATCTATAATTCTATCACGAAAAAGATTGTTTATTCGAGATTAGGTATGGGTTTTCAGATCGAAAAGAAAACTTTATATCTGGAACTTTCGGATTTTCAGTACGAATACACCCTTGAGAACTATGGAGATTTTAACTGTGGTTTGAAACAATACAATAATTTAATCATCAAAGTTGAGGTAAAGTATCCGGATGGTATGGATATTCATTTGAACGATACGTTATCAATGTGTGATTTGCACTATAGTATGAGCATAAATATTTATGAATATTATTATGGTATAAAATCCGATTTGCAGTATTTTAACGATGAAAGCATTAAAACCCGAGGATATATTCCCCACCTGAGTGGTGATATTTTAGAGGTTGATGATCAAGGGTTAATCAATTCAGAGAATAAACGGGATAAGCTCTACGTATTCTTTAAAGTTGATATGAAAAAACACAATTTGACAGAGGAAACAAATGATATGGTCGAAATTCTGTTTGGGGGATGTTAGGTGATAATTAACTGGAGATATAATATATTAGGTAATTAATTAATATAGTATGAGTAATATATCCGAGATTGAACAGCATGATGAAACGAACAACGTAGTAAATCAAGTTACTGAGTATTTAAGCGATTTGAATACCATTAAAGACAAAATACGTTTGTTGAATAGTGAGTTCAAAAGTATTTTAACGATTGGAAAAAAACTAGAAAAAGACTTTTGTAAATTACAAAAAACTGTGATGAAAAAAAACAAACCGAAAGAATACAGTAAGCAGCGTGTTACGACCGGCTTTTCCCATCCATCACCTTTGAGTGAAACTATGTACGAGTTTATGAACATTCCTAAAGATACTCTTGTTCCCAGAAAAGATGTAACGCAGTTCATAAATAATTACATTGATGAGAATCAGTTGCGTGATACAGAGTCGAGAGAAATAATCATACCCGATGTTAAATTACGTAACTTACTCGGTTCGTCACAAGAAGACGTCATCACCTATTTCAACCTACAAAATTATATCAAACATCATTTTAGAAAATGATATACATTATCAATTTACTTAAACTTTAATTAAATTATAACTTGTAATAAATAACAGTTTCATTCAAATGATGTCAAATTCAGAGAGTATTCAATATCAAATCATGGATGCGTTCAAACAACATACATCTAAATTCAAGTTAGGTAGTAAATCGCGGGACACGATATATCATTTGGTAGATACGAGTTTGAAATGTTCGGGCTCAACATATGCATTGGCTAACTTGATATACTTTTTATATAATGAAAAATATGTTGTATCTAGACTAAAAACAAAAAGTTGGTATTTTCATGACGGAATTCGATGGATATCATCGGAAGTAGGGCCTTATTATGAGTTATCCACTGAGATCGTATCAATCTATGAGTGTTTTAAGACAAGCATTCTTTATGTACTCGACGAATACATGTGTTCAGACGCTTATGACGAAAATAATGACAGTGTAAAAAATTTGTTTATGGAAAAAAGTAATAAATGTGACAGAATCATTGAGAAATTGAAAAATGTGAATAGTAAGGAGAATATTTGTAAAGAATGTGTATATATGTTTTATGACCCCAACTTCATGTCCAAAATCGACAGAAACCCATATCTCGTTTGTTTTCATAACGGGGTTCTTGACTTGCAAGGAAATAAATTTCGTAAAGGAGAACCATCTGACATGATCACAATAATGATCGATATGGATTTTAAATTTCCACTTTATATGCGAAAAGATTCGGCAGACAAGACGCAAATAAACACATTGATTGAACAATTTCAGACATATCGTAAGAACATAAACGAACAGAGACATATCAAGATTAAAACACTGTTTTCAAAAGATAAATAAAAATAAAATATTTCCAAAAAAAAAATTGAAATTTGACTTAAAGGAAAAACATCATAAAGATATATCATCTAATAACGAGATGGCAACAACGATCCTCAAACCTTCTGAATTCGATATCAAGAACCTAACCTACGGTGACGTTATTGAGCGGAAGAATGGTAGTAAGGTGTGCTATCCTCTATACAACAAGAAACCACTTTACTTTCAGACACCCCAGATGTACGCACCCTTTGGAATTAGTACATTCAATAACGATGGTGGAAAACCCGAAGATTATTCAATGAATCTTTCCTTTCAAGGAATGAACGAACGTAAGTCTGTAAAATCGTTTTATGATATGCTTGAACAGATTGATAAGGCAAATATCGAGGAAGGATTTAAGAACTGTTCTTCGTGGTTGAACAAGAAGAAAGTAAATAGCACGGATGTTGTTGAGGCTCTATATACACCAATCATCCGCGAGGCTACTTCGGACAAGTATTCGGCCACCGTTAAGATGAAGCTTCCCTATTATGACGATATGTTCAAGACTCAATTCTATGATAAGACTGGAGAAGTTATGAACATCAAAAACTATCTGAATGGTCAGACTAAAGGTTCGAAATGCAAAGCTGTCATCATGTGTGCTGGAATTTGGCTCATCGGTGGAAAATTCGGGTGCACCTGGCAATGCGTTCAGATGGAATGCGTGATGCCTGAAAAGCTTTCCGGATATGTGATCAAGAACATCGAAGAGGATAATATTGACAATGACGACATTCCTGAAGATGTTGATGGAGAAGACACTGATACGATCACGAAGGATATTGGTAAAATCGACATCAAATCTAAAGAAGAAGATAGTGGTGAAAACATCGATAGCGATGATCCGGAGTCCGATGATGACGACGACGACGATGATGGGGATGAACCTGTACCAGTGATTGTGAAAAAGAAGTCGAAGAAATAGATTATAATATTAAGCAAATTATATAAGCATACAAATTAAATCAACTAAATATATATTCATTTTAAATCATAAAATCATAAATCATGTATAATTTTTTTTTATAAGTTAAATAAACCAATGCAAAGGGCTCAAGTAGATATCAATGAATTATTGCGAATTATCTTCTTGAGCAACAATCAAAGTGAAATTATCTTAGAAGCGTCACTGTTAAAAACGAACAAAGATATTTTCTATTTTTGCTTGGAGTTATTTAATAATGGTATCGTACTACTTTTTGGAGAGAACGGACGATGTACGATGAACAAAATATCTATTGATAACCTTTATGAAATTCGAAAAAAGTTATTGATAGCTCATATAAGTACAAAGATAATTTGTTATGATAAAGACACTGCTTTGCTAATAGATTTAATTACGTCGAATGATAATTCGAAGACGGTCATTGAATCCAGTTTGAAAAAGATATATGCAATCGACAATAACGCGAATATGGATCAATTCACGGTTCATATGTTAATTGATGAATCGTATGTTGAAATTTCTTTTGCAATCGAATAATGATATTTAATATTTTAGATGTTGTTAATATCATTGAACTTTAAATCACGAATTGTTTCAATTAGCTCGTCTTTGGATCCAACGAATATCGAGTCTTTAAAGCAGATGGGGTAACTCTTCACAGTTTTTTCTTTTTTTTTTACGAGTTCCACAAGTTCAACTCCATACTCCATCTCATTCACATCAATTTTGTGAAAATCAATATTATTCGTTTGTAAATACGTACTTAACTCAACACACCACTTGCAGTTTGGTTTGGATAAAAATACAATAGACTTCGTAGATAGAATCCGTTCATACTCGTTGGGGTCCATTCGATCTATTTTATATTCCTTGTTAAACTTAAATCCTTAAGTATGAAAATCGGAATATTGATTAAGAAGGTAGATCATATATTTACGAACGGATGTGTGCAACAATCCTTTTTTATTCTTAATATTCTACGGAATTGTGCGTTCGACGTTGAATTAATAAGTAAAGACGAAACGTATTCTCAATACGAGTTATCTGATGAAAAGATTACACATATTAGTGATTCTTTTGATTTTTCAAATTTTAATGTCATTGTACTTGGTTCTGGTATGTTACATACGACCGACACAACACTCGTCGCAAATATAAAGACACACCATGTAAAAGTTATTCATTTGGTATGCGGTAATTACTATTACTTGTTCCAGGAAGATTTCGTATTTAATGTACATGCAGAAATGCAACAGATCATGAACGTATATCACGATGAGATATGGGTTTTAGAAATGTATGCATCACAAAAATCATTCTTGGAGCTGATATTTGATGTTCCGGTAACGATAATGCCTTATGTCTGGACCCCTTATTTTATAAATTCGTTCATTACAATGAAAGATCTTCCCTTACTAGATTTTGAATGTAGAAAACCCATGAATCGCGAAAAGATTAACATTTGTATATTCGAACCAAACGTTAGCATTCACAAAAATAGTTTTATTCCATTACACATTGCGAATAGATATTATGAACTATATGGTGAAAGATTACATCGCGTTTATCTCTTTTGTTCCAAAGATGAAATGAGACATGGGACTAGATCATTATCAATATGTAAAGATAACAAAATTGAATTTCTCGGGAAACATATTATGCTTGAAATGGTAGATCTTATCATGAAGAACAATGATTACATCAATGTTGTAGTATCCCATAACATCAATAACAATCTTAACTTTATTCATCTAGAATTCTTACACCTCGGAATTCCGTGTATACACAATTCGGAACCGTTTGCTACGAATCAACTATACTATTCGGACGAAATGAATGCAATATCGCTTATTGAAAAAACCAGGCTTACATTTGATTTCAAATCTTACAGAGATTTGGCATCAAATTTGATAAAAAAATATGATGAAAAGAATCATGAACGTATCGAGAAATACTCTTATCAATACAAGAAAAGTATTATGTGAAGCTGATGTATGTATCTCCCTTAAAGGTAGTCATACGTTTCATTGATGAATTTTGTTTTGCGACAGCAGAACATTTGTTTTTTTGTTCCGATAACATTGCACTTTCTAAATTCTTGATGTCTTTTAAAATTGTTTCCAAAACATGATTTTGGATTGCCCATCTAAAGAAGTTCAATTGTCCGACTGTTGTGAACACATTATGGTTGTTGTCCAATGAAAAGGAAATCCTTTCCCGTCTCCGGAAAGGGTCAAATTGTGTTTTCTTGAATGCCTTTAGTTGCGCACGATAATTAAGATATACGTTAAAGTATTCATTATTACTCAAAATATAAACCGTATTATATCTTTTACAATAGGTTGTGACATACCAGTCTATGAGCCGTAATGATAGTTGTGAAGTCCCCTTAATGATATTTGATATTTCCTGTAAATTCTTCTTTGTCGAATAAAACCGGTTTAAAGATACTAATAATAGTTTATCTTCCATAATATATCCTACCAAGTAAAGTTTTTCTTAAGTCTTTTTTAATCTACACCATTTATTTCTAAAGGCTGTCTATTGAGATCTGGCTCAATTGTAGTTTGCATCCACGGCGATACCTTTTGTTGGGGATTGGGTGGCTCGGAACGTATTTGCATATTGGCGTTACGTAGCGTTGATCCTGTAGTGTTTATTCCTACATGATAACCTGCTGATAAGAAGTTTTGGTTTTTTACATCACCCTGTCCAGCTGGATTTACCTGCGCCCATTGGGAGTTGGCGGCGTCTTTCGGTAATAAATCATCCGGGGTTAATTTGTCCTTTGGAAAACAATCCTTGGGATATTTATCGGAATTCTTTTTTATACCTTTATCTGTTACGTCATTCACAGGGGTAGGACGACTCTCTGTATGGGGAGGGCTGGCGGGTACAGCGTCCGACTCATCAGCTTCGTCGGCATCATCTGTATCTAATTCTTCAAAGTCTTCGAAGGGTTCGTTTGTTGTATTTTTGCGTTTCATATAATCATAGACTAAATAGATCAATACAATGGTAGCTAATAATATTACTATTCCTTGTAATATGTAATCAGGGATCATTTTATTTATTAGTTAATATATTTTTTTTAGAAAAAAACAATAGTAATATGCGTGTACATTGTGAAAAATCTTTTATTCCCGTATTATGAAATTGATTCTAACATTTGATTCATACGATTCACATTTTGAATCGATATTTCACCCTTGATGTCCTCCAGAATGGTTTCGATGCGTTCAGATTCAGTCTTTTTCATTAAATGTAAATTCTCCAAAGTTGTCCTCAAATCCTCAAAAATATTGTGTATGCATTCGGTATCTACTATTTCGTCACCTTCGTTATCTGTATCAATATCGTCGTATGAATCATCGTCGTCATGTATATTTATTTGACGCATTATGTATATGATCTTATTCGTATTTTTGCAATATTTGTATGCCTCCAATACCAATGAATATAGCTTCCTTTCTTCAAAAGAAAAAGCTGAATCGTCCTTTATGAATGTTAAATCAATTTCAACACTCTTTCGTAAAACAACAGATGATGTGATATGCGTAACAGAATACATTTGAGATTCGAAGTCAATCAGATCTTGATAGTTCGTGTTGATAGTAACATTGAAAAGCGATTTATTTGCATTCCTTTGAAGAAATCTAACATTCTTCAGTAAAAATGTTTTCTGATTCATTTTTATTTTCAAAGAGTTTTAATTTTATATATTTTTCCGCATAGACCATCAAATGTACGAAGAATTGTACACATGTACTAATAAAGCGTTCCGTAGATTCTGTTCGCTGATAAAAAAGTTATATCCTATCGAGTTTGGTAAATTGACACCACCTATATTTCTGATTATATCGTCGATCAACGTATCGATGCTGGTTTTGTTGTAATAATACCATGAAGTATCAGTTATATCTTTCATTTCTTTTAGCTTATATATATTATAATACTGTAATCTTTAAAACTCTTTCATTTGTCTGAATTCATTTAAATATACTTTGCTTAGTGAATACATATTTATTAAGAGTAAATACCAAATGACTATCTTAAACCCTTCTGAATTAAAAGAAATTATGATTGATTTCAACATTGATTTATTAATTGATGTCCATGACTTCCTTAAAGACAGATATCAATTGACAGGATTGTTTCAAAAAAGCAAATCGTCAGACTTTATTCACACAATTTTCGATCATTTTTACTTCGAGTACGATGACGAAACACCTGATGACGACGATGATGTAGAAGACATTACCGTGCTGTAGAAAAAAAGTACATATTAATAAAATGCTGGAGACCACGTTAGCGAATCTCTCAGTACCTTTGGGATTGACCTTTGCAATTCAATTACTGTCGAATGATCCAAAACTAGCTAAGAATAAAAACAAAAAGATAAATAACAAAGAATCGATAATCAAAACAAAACAGAAGATATCTAATCCTACACTTGGAGAATTCAAACGAAGGGTTCTAGTATAACTTTGGAATGAATATCGTCTCCGTATTTCATTCCTTTAAGAATATTCACGTAGATTTTTGAAAAGGAAATCAAAATATCATATTTGAGAGTTTGAATCAGTTTGGAGACATATAAAGTTCTATCAACTACGGAGTTTAGAGACTCAATATCCTTCTCGTATTCCACGAAAACGAGGTTATTTTTGTATTTCATACAATATTCTGACATTACCATGTGATGTATTGTGTGCTTATATTCAATAATTTATATATCCTTAAAATAAAAAATGTCAAATTTTAAATCGTTATACGAAATTAAAATTAGCGATCACATTGACGATGAGTATATTGAATACTTCGAAGATGTGATCCGTATGTTAGTATTGCAGATAATTTTACAATTTATGTATCACATGCGAGATCCGTTACATAATAGTTTTTTCACATTGGACTTTTTCGAATTGTTATTATATATTGTTTTAGGTGTTTCTGTATATTGGCTTCTATTTAAAAAAGTGATAAAATTAACATAATAATGCATTCCTTAATTGGTTTGGACGTGTTTACAGACACAGAAACTTTTCATGCGTATAATCATACAGATTCAACAGTGTTCCAGTATTTCATTGATGAAAGATTTACGGATGCTAGTTTATCAATAATCGAAACCATGTTGAAGAAACCCTATTATGATAGCGAACCTTTAACGAATCTACAAACAACCTTGAAGAAATATGAAATAGTGATCACAGCCCATACTGAGCAGTTACACGTATTACAAGAGTATTTTAGAAACAGCGAGAGTCACCGCATAGGTATATCGACGGAGGTGGACCATAATATAGATATAGTGAATGATAAAGATAAATCAAATTTAAATAATTACGATTTTGTGTTTTTCAAAATGTTTTTTTTGAAACTGATAAGGTGTAATGAAAGCGAGTTTTGCTTAACTTCAAATAATGTATATAATATTGGTTTATCACCGATATTCACGTTTATAACTCCACTTCTATACGTTTTGATTCCATACACAGTGTTACGGTTTCGTTTGAAAGTGAATATATCCCCTTTATCGTACATAAACTTGCTTTACAATACCTTTAAGATGTTCCGAATCCAATCAAAAATTGGCATTACAGTATTCATATCCTATTTCATTTCATTTCTAATTTATTTACACACAGTATATACATCTGTTTTTAATTCAAAGAATTCGTATAATGCTTGTACATATTATGTTACGAAAGTAAATAACTTCATCAACTACCTGAAGAAATCAGTCGAACTATTAAGAATATTCGAGCCGTCATACATACCTCCAGTAAAGGTGAATGAATGGATACAACTTACCTATGATGAGACCAATAACGAATACACAAGCAATAAATTGAAAGAGAGTCGTTTCGGAAAGAAATTGTCTATGTTCTCTGGTTACAAATCGAATGATTTCAAAGAGTTCTTTGATTTTACAGATATAGTTTGTTCTCGAATAACCATTGTATTGCTAAAACGAAAGTTGAACATGTGTTATTCTGAGTACATCGAGTCTGACACCATTTCTTTGAATGTTGTCGGTTGTTTTCATCTGTTCATAAATAATCCTGTTAAAAATTCCTTCGAAATAAAGGAGTCGAACATGATAGTGACCGGTCCAAATGCTGCAGGTAAGTCGACTTTCATAAAGTCGATCATTTTAAACGTACTGATGTCTCAAACACTAGGGATTGCCTGTGCGACCGAGTTTTCACTCACACCCTTTTATTTCATAAATTCTCAGATTAACATACCTGACAGTAAAGGCGTTGAATCTTTGTTTGAGGCTGAAATGTATCGCTGTAAATACAATTTAGACATAGTGAAAGACATACCTAAAACTCGTAAAGCAATTGTTATCATGGACGAATTATTCAACAGTACAAATGTAGTCGAGGGGGTATCCGCCGGATACTCTATATTAAATAAACTGTCATCGTATAAGAATGTTTTAACAATACTAACAACACATTACCCGTATCTCACAAAGGTACCGAACTTTGTGAAATACAAAATAGACGCTACAATCGATAAAGAAAATAATGATTCTATAAACTACAACTATAAACTATCAAAAGGATTGAGCAAACAATATCTGGCGTTGAGGATTTTAAAAAAGAATGATTTTGATCCTGATTTGATCGAGTTTGCGAAACAAATTCAAAAACGAATATTGGTTTAAATGATTAAATTTTAATTGTTATAAAATATAACAATGTCTAAATTGATTAAACATCAATACAGTAAGAATTCCCTCCAAAACTTTATGACGGTGATGCTGTCTGTAACTGGTTTATTTATATTATATAGATACATCAAAACCATAGCGAAGGATTCAAAAATAATTCAAAATTACGTTATAGAGCTCGAGTCGCGTGTGACGAGTATAGAAAAGCAGCAAAAAACGATAAATATTGAAGAGTTCGCCAAAAAACAATCCATCGCATTGAACGAAACAGAAGTCGATGATGAATTTGATGATGAAATCGAAGAAGATGAAGACGAAGACGATAATGAATCCATTGGGTCCGAAGACATTACGAATTTGTTAAAGAAAGTTATGCTCGGTACAGCCGATATTCAGGATGATGATGTTATTGAACAAATTGAAGTGGAAGTTGTAGCTGAAACCTGTGACGGGGATGAACCGGAAGTAACCTCAAACGAAGTTGAACCCACAGTTGATCATGAAGATATTACCATATCTTACAAATCAGATTATAAGAAGATGACACTGCCCGAATTAAGGAAACTATTGAAAGAGAAGAATATGGTATCCAAAGGAACCAAAAGTGAATTGATAGACCGATTATCAAACTGTTAATATTATTATATTATAATAAATAAATCATGGTTGATAATTGTACAAAATGCAATAAGAAAGGAACTGACAATGAAAAACAAAATCCGAACTGTCTAATGTCGCGAATGCAAGACGGGCGATCTTTTACGGATTATCGCCCGCGTTGCACAGTTCAATATCAGGTAAAAAACACAAACAAACAAAATAGTCATGATATGAGAATGTATTTACAACACAATGCGAATGATTTAATGAAAATGAATGAAACTATAATTACCGAACGTAATGTATGTCCAGATTCAATCCCAATCGATTCTATGGGCACAGTTTTGCCTGAAAAGAATATGGTGCATTGCAACAAGAGAACTTGTGACTTTAAAAACGATATTAACATGTATGGTTTAGGTACAGGTCGCGATTACAAATAAAATATTTTGTATTAATAATAATGAAACAAGAGTTTGAAAATGTTTATTGTAATGGTGAGATAAGTTACTCTGATGACTACAATGTTCAAATAGACGGTACAATAAACGATTCCATCACCTCCGATACTATTTATTATATTGCACCAGCGCCTCCGAAACACAACGCATCGTTCTCTGGTTCGGGCTTGCCGTACCACAATAAAACACAGGCCTATGATAACACACCCAATAGAGGCAAAACCACCGTGAGTTCAAACGGAGAGTTTTCAATCAAAATTGTTCAGCCGAATTCTTATTATGAAGCTTTTGACATTCTTAATGTTCCGGAAATACAAATTGTGTATAACGAGACAAAATCATTTATATTAAAACTGAAGGGCGAACAGGTCCCCTATAGAACATTGACTTATCCTAAAGCTAGACAAAATGTTGCGTTTTACTACAACAAAAACTTACCGGTAAGATCACAGGAAAAAATATTAATGGATTCGAGATACGATCAACCCATTCCAAACAACTTTTGGGGTCTTAAACCACCTATGTAAATAGATTCATAAAGCTCCAGTCATTCTTTTTTTCGTTTATATTATTCATTTTATGATTGTTAATAATATGTCTGTATGCATTCTTTTCAAGGATTTCATCTTTGTCGATGTTAATAATGTCTTCAGGTTTTTCCTTTCCAATTTGAACAGGAGTCGTATCTGTTTTTGACGCGAGTAACGTGTTATACACATCACTAGTTGTGGCGGTCGCATCCGTAGTGACTGTGTCTAATTGTCTCATGGTATTGATTGAATCCAAATTTACTGTTTGGTTTTCATTCATCATTGTGTTTATCAAATGTTTCAGCTCAGATGTTGTATTTGTATGTTCATTTGTGTCAATTCTTTTTTTCAAGCGAATATCATCTATCGGAACTTTCGTTAGAGTTTTTGACGTTGCCGAACGAGTATCGTCTTCACATTCGTTAGGTGATAACAGATTGATGTTTGAAGTGTTCAATAATGAACACATTTTTAGGTCGGACTCGTCTTTATCACATTCTGCTATAATCGAATTCAGACATTTTCTGTCTTTTAAAATTTCACTCATGTTGGTTGTATCCACGTATCGACAAGCCTCTTCGCTTCCCGCTGGAAGGGTATTCTTTTGTTGATTTTCACTACGTATAGATTCTAGTCGAATCTTGTTAGGTTCTAAATCCTCTTTAATTCTCTTATAAAAGTTAACAATTTCAGATATATTTGATGCTGACAACGACGTGAATCTGTATATAATAATACTAGCCAATATAAACTTGACGCTATCGCCCTCGTTATTGTAATTAATTAGGGTGTTGTTTATCGTACTCAGTTCAATGTCTGTAGCACCGTCGTAAAATATATTTAGGGACGAAACTATCTCATTCTTTTGAGTTGTTTTTAATAATATAACCATCTCATCCAAATATAATGTAAAATTCTGACCGTCTTTTACAAAACTAAAAACATGCTCCAGATCATCCATAAACAATTTGTCGTTGTAATCTGTATCATTTTGATAGATGTACGTCCATTCCTGACTACCGATACGTACAATGATGTTTGGATTCAATTGACCTTCGCTACCGTCAAATTGAAATAATATTTCGAAATATCCTGTGTGTGTGCTGTTCAATGGACGAGTTTCAGCATCTATAGACGGGTTCGGGCAATCCAAACGTCCTTCACATACGTTGTTTGTACCAAACTTAATCAAACTTATCGAAGTCGGTGTGGTTATACGTTTGTATGGAAACCTTAACTTGAATATGAGTGAAAATTTATCAAATGATTGGATTAGATGATTTGGTTTCGGTAAATACATTTTCGATTTTATGAAAAAACCTTCAGTTTGAATGTAGTCCGTCGGAATATGGAGTTTCACTGATTCTTCAAGTAAAGCCGTTTTTTTCCCGGTTACATGATTGTATATGCTCTGGTTTTCGATGAACTTTTTACTATAACATGAAATGTAAAAGGCCAAATGAGCTTGTTGGGGCAGTAACTCGATAGGGTCTTCGTACAGATTCAAGACATTTTCTACATCTACCTCTGTATCATCTGTAAAGGTTTCCGTTCTGTTACTACTTATCTTATTCTTATAAACTCCCACGAGCGCAATCATCGAAATAATCAACACCCATCTATAATGTGTCACAGTTCTAGTGTTAAATATTAAGAATATGCTACATAATAATATTATATATAACAACTCAATCATATCTTATTATTTTAAAAGAATTTTTTAATAAACAAAAATGTTCCAAAAAGATTCCACATTCCTAGAGTACTTTGAGAAAAAAAGAAAGTCTTCCATTAGCATGAAAGATGCGTATTAACCATTTTTTTGTGAAATAGACAGAAAAAAGTAAAGCATGTAAGTTGCATCATTTATATAACTTTCGGGTGATTTTTTGAATGTTCATTTTTCATTTCACAGGTATTTGTAGTTTGTTTCTCTTGATTTCAGTTTTATTCTCCTTGAGAACGCCACAAATGAATTCGTACGCAACATCAATATGTTCAATCGTATTTGCACCTGTAATAATGATACATCCGCTTTGGAAGACAGCGATTGTAATCTTCTTGCAAGTTTCACTCTTGCCATTACAAAATGATGTACATTTACATAATCCATTGTTTGGAAAGTAATATTCAATCTTTGCTCCAGGATATATACAAGGCTCGTAACTACAAACAATGCCGATTTTCGTCGTGATTAATTTGTAAAGGTAATCAAGACGAATCTCAAAATTGATTTTGAAATCGCAATTAATCAATCGAATCCTGTAATTTATATTTTCAATCTGATCAACGTCCTTAACAATATCGGGACAGATCTCATTATGCTTTTTCAAGATGAGAATCAAGTAGTCGATGCTCTTTTTTCCATCATTAAGTGATTTAACACCTGTCATCTGGACGTTTCCATTCTTGAATAACTTCAAATTATGTTTTTGGTTTGGACCATCTTCATAATTGACAACCAATGTAAGTTGATTATCAAATCTTTTTTTCGGCTTGTCAGTCTTCTTTTTCTTCTTCGCGTGTTTGTTGTGATATCCAAACGACTGGAATTCATGTTTATTCTGACCAAACTCAAGGTAACTGATTTCTTGAGGTGTGTCTTTCGTGAGCGAATCGTACAGTTTTTGAAGACATATATCCGTATTTACGCCCCCAGTGATCGTCATTGTTGATATACGATAAGGAGACGCATGAAAGTCATCCGTGGATGCTGTTGATATCGACATGTTTGACCAATCTTTTCAATTTTGCCCACAAAGACACTTGTAATTAAAAAAATATTATTAACTTTAAATCAAATTTTATTTTTATGTTTGTGATATTCTATTGATAACCATGTTTAACGATTTGTTTCTTCAGCTCTTGTAGGTCGTGCTTCCACAAGTCGGTTTCGGACAATGCTTTCAATGTTTTCATATCATGATCCTTGTTCTCGTATTCCTTTTCTAGTTCCGTTTTCTTTTCGTGTGTTAAATTGTACATGGGCATTCGAAGTAGATACTCGAATCCTTCTTCGTATTGTGGAAACTCGTTCTTCACTAAATAGTCAATGATTGTTTGTTTCTTAACGTTACTTATCACTAGTTTCGAATCCACGATATCCGAAATGAATTTAATTTTAGAGTTCATGTATTTCAACTCATGTTCGAGTTTGTCGAGTTTGAATTGCTTACGCTTCACGTACATTTTGAAACGAATGCTATAAAACTCCCGAAGAATCTCAAAATGATCGCAATACTTTTTAATGTTACCAGACGACGAGTATAAGTGCATATTGCTTGAAGACAATTGACGGGTTGATAACATTTTAAGTTCTACCTCGAGATTTGTACAGTTTTTCTCTTCGTTGTGTGTTAGTAAATTATCCAAGATGTCAGCGGATTGGAAACAAATGACAAAGCGGATATCCTTTTCTGTATAATGACTTTCATAATCCTTGATAACTTTAGGATGTTTGTCAATATAGGATTCCAAATGGGATTTAAAATCTTCAGTCCAATACCCGATAGGCAACTCTGTGATTTCGATTTTCGTTTTTGTTAGTTGTTTGAAACAACCTTTAGACACACCATCCGAATTGGTTCCCTTGAATCCTTTGAACCAAGGTTGCATCACCACCATCTCTTTATTATCCATCAAGTTTTCGAGGTTTTCAATGACGTCCTTCGGATTAAATGATGGAATATTTGTGCTGAATCCGGTACCAATACCAGAGCTGCCATTGATCAGTATCATTGGAATGATTGGAATGTAATGCAATGGCTCAGTTTTAACACCGTCGTCGTACGTGTATTCTAAAATGTCATTATCATCTGGATGGTAAATGAATGGGATGATTTTGTTCAGTTCTGTATGAATATAACGCGGAGACGCTGAATCTTTTCCTCCCTGAATTCGCGTACCGAATTGACCGTTTGGACTCAACAAATTGATGTTGTTCGATCCTACAAACGTTTGTGCCATCCCAATGATCGCGTCTTGTAGACTTGCTTCACCGTGATGATATCCACCGTGTTCGCTGACATATCCAGCCAATTGTGCCACTTTGATTTCTTTATATAAATGTCTCTTGAAACAGCAATATAAAATCTTTCTTAGAGATAGCTTCAAACCATCGCAAATATGAGGAATGGATCTTTCGACATTATAGTTCGAGAAATGAATAAGGTCTTTGTTAATAAAATCACTATAACTTATATTTGTCATAGCATTTGACGAAACGGTTTCAATGATATCTTGTTTATCATAGGAATACAACCATTTTTTACGATCGTCAGCACGTTTTTTATTGAAAGCTAGTTCAATTGTCTCGTTACTCGTTTTCTCCCAGGTATAATTAATAGATTTCATATTTTTGAAGTATTCTTTTGCTTCTTTATTCGTCGAAGTGCCCAACCCTTTGTAGTATTTCACATTCCACCCACTCGACTCGTTCTCATTCTTCCAATTATCGTATTCAGTCATATTGTAAAACGACTTTTCCTGCTTTCCTTTAGTCAATTTGATAATAGGGGTCATCATCGATAACATAAATTTATCTATTTTCATTAGCGACGGCCACATGGAATGAAACAGATTGAACAACAAGCCTTTGATATGCGAACCATCCGCGTCTGCATCGGTCAATATCATAATTGACCCATAACGCAACTCATCCACACTAGTATAGGTTTTGTTAGATTCTAATCCCAATATCTTTTTAAGATTCGTAATTTCCTCATTTTCATTAATTCGTTTCACGTTCATATCTTTCACATTCATAATCTTACCCTTCAATGGGAATACACCATATTTGTCTCGTCCAACTTCACTTAACCCTGAAATCGCCATTGATTTTGCAGAATCACCTTCGGTCAGAATCAAGATGCATTGTGTCGATTTCGCAGTCCCGGCCCAGTTCGCGTCATCCAACTTTGCGATTCCTCGAATCGTCGTTTTCTTGCGACCGTCCGTTTTTTTGGAGTCTTGTGAATCTTTCGATACCGAAATATCAATCACCTTTTGAACAACCTCCAACTTATAAATCTTTTCAATCATTTTTTCGTCAATATCGAATTTCGAACCAAATTTACTGTACGGTGTCGTCAAAGTTTCTTTTGTTTGACTGTCAAATGTAGGGTTATTAATGACCGACTTCACGAACAGAAACAGGTTATCCTTCACAACGTGTTGCTTGACAGTCACTTTACGTTTTTTCAGTATCATATCACACAATCGTTTTGTGATTTGATTCAAAATATACTCAACGTGTTTTCCGCCTTTCAGCGTATAAATCCCATTCACAAAAGACACTTGTTGGAATCCATAATTGCTTGCACTAACGCACACATTCCACCGATTTTTTTCGTCATTAAAATACACCCTCGGACATTCTGTTTTGCTGACACCCAGATACAAGTTGGTATATGTGTCAAAGTTTTTAATTTCGATTTTCGTTTCGTTGAATGACACCTTGACGTCGCTGGGGGTCAAAGCACACATATCATATACGCGCTTCTTCATTAAATGAAACATGTCATCCGACAAATTCTTGACACCAAACTTCCCATAATCGGGAATGAAAGCAATTTTTGTATAAGGAATTTTCGTATATTTTGTAATCAGCGGTTCGGTCTTCTTACTCATATTGTCATGAAACTCTTGATAATAATGCTTCTTGCGTGTTGAATCGACCGTCTCTATCGTGAATAGAGTACTATAAATGTTACAGGCTTTTGCACCGATCCCATTTTGACCACCAATGGTTCTTTCTGTTTCGTCATCGTAATTGGTACTGGTCAGCATATTTCCGAAAACCAGTTCAGGAATGTATACGTCATGAACTTCGTGTTTTTCAATTTCAATTCCCTCGCCAGAATTATAGACTTCGATCTTACCGGTTTCCTTGCAAATGGTCACCTTTATTTCTTTCACCGGCCTGGAAGTCCCGCTGCACCGGACAACATGGTCAAGAACATTTACTAGAATTTCGTCATAGATTTTATACAAACCACTTACGTAAGCAATCGTCTCGTATTTCATCTCATCCGAGTAAATCCAACACTTCACCTCATCCGAATCAATGGATCCAATGTACATGCCTGGACGCGCCAATACATGTTCGCGTGGATCCAATTTCTTGTACTTCGAAGAAACGTCTGATTTTACCATCGTATGATTTCTATTTTATTGTGATTTCAAACACTTAAATTATTTTTTCAAATTTTTTCAAAGTTACTATCAGTTGAATCCTCCACATAATAACAAATGTGTGTATGTATGTTTTTTATCCATGCGAGATAAAAATAGATACACTTTCAGATGAGTGCGATATTAAAAAAACAAAAAAAACTATTAAATAAATGTCATACTGTCAGGATTTGGAATTCAACGGACGAATTCATATGATGAAACCCGAAGACTTGACACAACACAAATTATTTAGCGAACCCTCGGCTCGAAAGAGCGACTTTAACAAAATGGCCATTAAAAATATTCACTCCGATAATCCGTTATCTGATATGTACTTTTGTCAATCAAATGTAAATATTGTACATGACGGAATACGGTATTCCGTTTATCAAAAGAGTAATAAAAAACATATCATTGGAAAACAATCAGAACATGATTTGATGATAATTATGCGATCCATTTATTTACAGTACGCGCAGAATTTGCCATACAACATTATAGAACAAGTAAAAATACTCAATTCGAAGGTTCTTGATTATGCAGTACCAACCATATTAAGGGAGCTCAACCAATACATAAATTACACCAACGACATAAGCAAGTTGCCGATACCATTGGAGCATTCGAAAAACGTATCCTCAGCGGGTTCAAAAGTTTTGTACTCCAGAGAATATTAATTTCTATTATTTAATAAACAATGATAGGTGGTTTAAGTTTAAGATCCATCGTTGCCACCTTGCTTTTTCTTATGATTCTGATTATTTTAGGTTTGATTTTGCAAAAGTATCCGACACCATCTGATCCTTTATTTGGTTTGATGGCAACATTATTTATTGGTTGTTTTTTATCATTGATCGTTTGTTTATCGAATATTGGTAAGTTGGTCGAGAATGATAAACTAAAAACTTCTTCCACAACAGCGAATCAAATCAAACTTTCAAGTTGTCCCGAGTATTGGTTGAAAATACGTGACGATAACAATTCCGGAAAGGTAAAATGCTCGAACTCTTTCAAAACCGATTCCGTTTATGGAAATTTGACCAAAAGCGGTGAAGTGTATCAATTCGATCCAAATTTCGCCACTACAACTTTGACAGACATGCAAGATGAAGCCGTGTATGAAGCAGAAAACCCATCACCAACTGTTCTTTCATCAAGAGACGGTTCAGAAAAATGGATTACTGAAGGAACCGCTCGTAGTTCGGAAACCCCCAACGAATTCTCCATGCAAATAGATCTAGAGGAATTGAATAAAAGTTCGAATCCTTGTCAGCTATCCAAACACTTCGCATGGACTGAAGCCAGGTCAAAATGTCAGGTATAATCAACTGCCGGGATTTAAAACAGTTTAAATAACAATCATTTTATACTTACATACAAACTGCTCATGTTGTTTTCTGATTTTAAAGGTAACTATAACACGATTAATACTATTAAGTCTATCCTATCGAACAATAGAAAAGGGATTTATACGATTGTTGGTGATAATGGTACCGGCAAGTCTTCGATAGGAATCTGTCTTTGTACGGATCCAAACAATGACGTACTCGTTATCGACGAAACGAACTATTCCGAAGCAATTGTGAAGACATTCATTTGCCACAATACCATCAAGAATATGTTTCACCCTTCGATCAAAATCGTTTTTATTGATGATGTCAATTTGATATCACATGAGAAAACATTAGCAAAATTAGTGAATCTCAATAAGGAAAACTGTATATTCTTTTGCACAATACGAACAAATGAAGAAAAGAAAATTACACTACTCAAGTTTTCCATTACACAACGGTTGGAACTGAAGGTTCTAAATTATAAGGATTGTTATCAATTTATTTTGAGTACTCTACCCTATCACGAAGATGATGTAAATTTAGAAAAGCTCATTAAACTAGTAAAGAATCTTAACAGCAACATACCAAAAATTATGATGATGTTAGACTCATGCTTAGAATCCAACGATTTCTTACGCCCATTTGAAGAATTGCCGGAGAAATTTGATAAGAATATCTATATATCAGCCTATCGCTTCTTTTCTAAAATGTTGAGTACTGAAGAACTTGAACATCAAGTGAGAAACGAATCTCCAATATTAAGCACAATGATTCATCATAATACATTAAAACTGGATTTTCATAAGACGAATAGTGATATCAAGACCCTGAAACATATTTACGGGACGTACTGTAGTTCGGATATTATAGATAAACATGTGTATGTGAATTGCAATTGGGAAACTTTATACGAATTGAATGTGTGGTACAAATACAGTACCATTAATAAATTAATACACGCTCATTACAAAGAGATTCCAAATTTAGAATTCTCAAAACATTTCACAAAGTTATCAACACAAACTGCAATTAGAAAAAAACTGCTAGAGCTGGATGAAATATCGTTTATTGATCATCCATTGTCGTATCTCAACTATCTTTCAAATTATTCATATGAAGCGCAAAATGATTCCTTGATCAAAAAATACGATAAGGATTTTAAAAGTATAAAACGAAAAGAATAATATTTTTTTAATATAAACAGATGAGTAAAGTATCCGAAGTAAGCATACCGAACAAGCCAGTTATTCAAAATATTATGCCGAACAAACCAAGTATCAAAAATATTATGCCGAGCTCATTAGTACCTAAAAACAACAGTAACCTAGCATTAATCGCCATCATAACTCTTATGTTCATTATCACAATCTATGTTATTATGTACATATGGAAAACTTACAAATCAACTTCCCTTAAGACGGTCACCATGGTCCCTGAACCAGTACAACTGACAGAAACGGGAGGATTCAAGAACTTAAGCGCTGAAGTCACACTTCCAGACATGTATAACGGTAATGAATTCTCATACTCTTTTTGGGTGTATGTGAACAGCAGCACAGGAAATAACTCCGGAAGCGATAAGCACGTCATGAGTCGAATGACGAACACTGACGATATATCAACCGCCAACCCAATGTTTTTCATCGACTCGGAGAGTAATAAGTTATACGCATATGTATCGTATTCTACGGGTAGTGATAACGTACTTGTGAATAACCTACCAGATATGAAGACAGATGCATTAGTCATCGATTATCTACCGATACATCGATGGCTCAACATTGTTTTGGTTGTTGATAACAATTACATTCAATTATTTATGGACGGTGAATTACGTCAAGTAAAAGATTTCAGCTCTAACGGCATCACGGCGAATAAGGTACCACGTCCCACACAAGGCAACATTGTTGCAGGAGGTAACGAGAACTTGACCAGTTTCGATGGTTTCATTTCTAAAGTACAATGCTTTAATTACGCTTTGACCCTGGATCACGCTAAAATCGTATATAAGACAGGTCCGTTACCCAAGTCACTGTTGGCTGCCATCGGAGTCCCGAACTATGGAGTAAGAAGCCCATTCTACAGAATTGACACGAGTACCTAAAAACCTTTTTCACAATAAAATTCTATAGTATAATAAAATGATAAAGAATATTGTTTTCATCATAGTAGGAATCATTATTAATATACTTACTCTTAAGTATGGGATGAAGTTTATCTTTCCTCATCTAACAAAAATGGAAACGATTACCAATAAATTACAGGTCACTAAGCAATCAGTATCTTTAATCTCGGGTAAATGCAATTTCGGATCCTCAAAAACAGAAATCAATACATCAAATCCCGATAAACCTGCCTTCGTATGGCTCCCGGATTCAAATAACCTGAAAGGTGGAGCTCAATTCACTTACTCGTTTTGGTTAAATTTGAAGGCAAATACACAACTTGAAGATAAAATCATATTCACGAGAGGATCCATGGTACAAGATAAAACATCTGACCCACCGACCTATGTGAGCAAATGTCCCATGGTAAGAATAAACTCTAGTTCTAGTAGGTTCCCTGAACTGGAGATAAGTTACAATACATTAGGAAAGATTGATAATTATATTACTCTGACAGAAGACATATTCAACATGATTGTTTCTACAAGCAGAAATCCGAAATGGTTTTTGATATCAATGACATTCCAAGATTACGTGGATTTTTCAGACTCTGAACATGGAGTACAAATTCAAATATTTATCAATGACCATTTGGTTAAAACAGAAGTTATCAAAAACGATTCCCTTAAATTGAACTACGGTAATGTCATTATTACCCCACACACAAATGACGGAGATATGGACGCCACCACGTCGGATCAAGAATCATTTTACAGTGATTTGATGTATCACAATTATGCTCTAGATATCATCGATATCCAAAATTTATATTACAAGGGTTTATCGGATACGGCCGGGTGTATTACAGCGAGAGATACATCAACTGCGAATATATCGACAGCTTACCAGCAATTGAGCTTGCACAACAACTTAAATCAAATATAAATTAATTCGATGGATTTATTCTTCGTGTGTCCTCCCTTCGAATAAAATATATTATATATAGCAAAAATGAACTTCAAATCTTCTTTA
>Ga0209713_10000116_pt1 | contig 43165 bp, 29 predicted proteins | sample ArcOceMetagenome_3_FD_187444 | JGI IMG/M metagenome (GOLD analysis project Ga0209713, IMG submission 187444) | Marine eukaryotic phytoplankton communities from Arctic Ocean - Arctic Ocean- Svalbard ARC20M Metagenome (SPAdes) (version 2) | ecosystem: Environmental > Aquatic > Marine > Oceanic...
TGTGGTGACCAGCCCATTTACAGAGGAGTCCCAGACGACGTCCGAGAAAGGGTCTATAACCGCACCACGCGAATACGATGCGTCTTCCTTGGCCACCATACTGATAGAAGTCGCATCGGCACCATTGCCCAAAGAGAACAGAAAGAGCCGAAAGTCAGCGTCCTCAACGGCGGTGGCACTGACCAATGTGGTATCGCGATCGAGTTGGGTGTCGGTCAGGACAACGAGTTCCGGGTCGACTGCGCTACAAGTCTGGGTCTGTAGACAGCGTACCGAACCGGTAATGCAAGCGTAGCCGCTGTAGTGTGTGCTGTTGTGGGTGATCCTGAACATGCGGGTGGACGCGGTGGCTTGGTCAAGGATCGCAGCATAGACCTGAGCCATCGAGGTATTAGTGTAGGTGCCTATAGTCGAGTCTTGTGCACGACAGTCCAAACGCAAGCCTTGGGAATTCTGCGATGCCACTCGCTCGAAATTCTCGAGACTCTCGGACGATACAAAATCCAACACAGATGTGTAGACCTCTTCCTGGCCGGCGCGTGAAACATAGGCGGGGAGATCGCCTTTGAGGTTGATGCTGCTGAAGAGCACAGTCGAGTCCGACAGAACAGGGTAGGTCGGCAGGAAGTGACCGATGCTAAGATCGGAATTCACGACCTCGATTTGCGGTTGAGATACAGGACAAGTCTGGCGTTCGATCACCAAATCGTGACCCTGATCTAGAGCCAAGAACGGGTTAATAGTGGGCGATGCCGTCGGTGCACCAGTCGCAGCACTAGCTTGCACGACCGATGACACTGAAACAGTGAGTGATGGTTCGATAGTAGCTATGGCCGACTCTAGAGTAGATTGAAAAGCGTCTCCATCCGTGCTTGCGAGTTGTTCACTTACTGTCAGCAAGTCCTCCGCAGTCACAATGGCTTCGGCACTCAAATCGTACGATGTGTCTGATCGACGGGCGCTTCGGTGAAGGGCCTTTGGTATACCATCGAGAACGAAGCTGTCACCTACCCTCTCTATATTTACGTCCCATACGACATCGGAGCCGACTTCACCGAGAGCAAGGTGAAATGCTTGCACGACTTGCTGCTGCTGGGAGTTACCAAAATTCCCCCCCCACAAAACCTCCATGTGTACAGCATCGCCTTTTAGCTGAGTGTCGAGTGTCATGATGGAGCCGTAACAGATTGCAACAAGGAACATCAAAAATCCCGAAGCTATTCGATGGCTCAACCGCATAATCTACTCAGTGTTTTAATAAGTACCTTCATTTTTTTTTTAATTAAAAGTGCAGGTAGTTTTTTTTCTATGATGAAAATAAAAAGATGATTACCGGCTACCTGGTCATGAGTTGGATCGTCACTGTATGTGGCGTGGGAGCGCACGTGCTGGATGGCCATAACATCAACGCGAACTCCTTCGCCAGCATTGCGTTCGCAAACGGCACAATCGCGTGGGCTGCACCATTCGACAACGGAGCGGACCTTGCCGCGATGAAACTTGCATACAGTGCTGATGCCGGCCGCAACTGGGTCGCGACAGATTTCCCCAGAAGTGCCGACGGTAGCTTGGTGGGTGGAACCTACAACGCGCTTGGGTTTTCATCACCCCGCTTTGGAATGGTGGCCGGAACAAGCGCCAGATTTTTCCGTACGTCCGATTACGGTTGCACATGGATCGAGACCGTCGGTGCACCACCGACCAAGGACCTGCACCTGCTGGACGACTGCAATTGGTTTCGCGCCGAAGCAGCCGGTGCTGCCGCCAAATCGTCAGATGGGGGTGAAACGTGGACAACAATGGGTACGCCTTTGCTGCAGCTTGCCAACGCCATCCACTTTTTCACTGCATCCACCGGAGTCATAGGCGGCGCGCCCAAGATAGGTGCATCCCATGGGCTCTACAAGACGACAGATGGGGGCAGCAATTGGTTGCCTAAGCTTGCACCTGATCTGACTATAGAAGATATCGATTTCCACGACAGCGCAGTGGGCTACGCCATAACTGCCGATACATTGTTTGTCACACAAGACGGGGGGGACAGTTGGTCCGCTGGGACGGCGATTGGCGCAACCGGTTGCAAATCAGTCGCAGCGGGCGGGCGCAACAGGGTCTTGGTTGTATGTGACGCCAGCAAACTAGCCGTGTCGACGGATCGAGGAACGTCTCTTACAGTGCAAACCGTTGCTTCCCTTCTCGTAGGCCAGTCTATTGAAATGGTAGATAAATACTATGGTGCAGCAGCATTTTACGCATCCGACTCGTCCGCCGAACGAATCCAGTCAATCCACACGAGCGGTCAGAATCGCCCGCTGGGTTCAGACAGTAGTATGATTTTGACCTGCCAACCTGGGCCGAGTGCAGTCGAGGACTTTTGCGTCACAGCTGCGCCGACACATGCCCCCACGACAGAGCAGCCCGCTATTAGCGTAAACTTCGGGTTCGGTCCCAAAATGGCATGTGCCGGGGAGTCAACCAAGATCACGTGGCTGGGCGATTACAATTTGCAAGAAACAAGCGGTCCAGGTTGCGATGCTCCAAGTATCGGCGCCCCAATATCAGACTACCAAGCCAGCGGACATGAGCAAACTTTTACGAACCTTGGCGCTCAACCTGGACAGACAAGGTTCTTCAAATCCGACACCAATTGCGCGAATGCACGCATTGAGCTTTCGTGTGCTAGCGCAGCGCAGACTCAGCTGAAAAGTCAACTAGACCCCTTTTTGGCGTCCGACACCACCATGGACGCATTGCAGATGGTGATCGCACAAGCAGCCAATCAAGAGGCTGCCGTGGTCAATATTCCATCGGGGGTAGCCTCTGTTCTGCAAGAAGTCGAAGGTGACGACATGATTACCAAAAAGTCCAAGTCAAAACAGCGAGCTCTTTGGGTGTCGTACATGTTTGAGCAATTTGACAATGTGCGGGGCGTGGCAAAGACCGCATTCAAGGCTACAAAAACAGCGCTCGGGATGACGGACGTCACCAAAGACACGGTGCGTGTGTTGCGCTCCAATCAGACTTTTGACGTCTCCTTGCTGCCGGGTACCGAAGCCATGTACGCACCCTTGCAGTCAATTGGAGACTATGTACGAGTGGACTTCTACACAAGCGGAGCTTTGGTCACAAATACTGATGGTAATAACTTTCGGGTCACCGGTCTAGATGGTGTAAGCGTTATGAAACAATTAGGCGACACTTTCCGTCTCTACAAGTCTGCAACCCAACAAAATGTCTACATGGATGTGGCCATCGGATCGGTGACATCTGACGGCGAGCAGACCGACACTACTTTGAGTACCAACTCGTTTTGGCAACTGGACTCGACCCACGATGTCTTGGTGACGCGGCAGACTTGTCCGATTTCCATCCCGACCATCGCTGTGACCCATCTAAATAACTTGAGTGTCGCCCATTTCGCTTCCCCCTTTGGCACACTACCCAGTGACAATATCAGCTTCACTTCCATCAACGTACAGGGCTCACGCCCAGCATACGTCTCGGAGTCTGGGGGTTTCAACGTGTTCACGTCTGTGACAGATTTCGCCGTAGCACAAAGCATGGAAAACTTCGTCAGACTGAGGACCACAACTGTACAAGGACTCCGTGTTGACTGCCGTGCTGACGACGGCACGGCTCGACTTGTAAACTCGTCTATGACAGGCGTATACGACGACATCATGGCCACCATCACGGCCAACACGAGACTATTCCGCATTGCCTACAACGGTAGCCATTACACCGGATACACTTGTGCCACTGGTATAACACGATGTACGCAAACAAACGCATGCACAGGTAGTGTCGATGCTGAGCTCGTGGTGCTCAACTCGACGCAACTCGATCGGGACACGGTGGTTGCCCATCCTGACAACACAACCAATGCCGACTTTCAGCTCTCCCTCTTCTCGTACGGGGGAACAACCAGCCCGGCTGACATCACCACCGTCCCCAAGGAGGACGCGACATTCTCACGTGGAGCGCTTATAGACCCGTTCGTAGTTCCATTTTGGGACACCACTGTCCACGCACTCGTCGTTACACGCCAAGCTAGCACCCCGCCACTTTACCATGTAGAAATGGACGAACCGAACGTCAGAATTCTGCAGATACACCAGTCTGACGTGAACCTGGCAGCTTCATTGGCCCGCCGTGTCCTGGACGATCATGGCCAGAATGCCAACACCTCGTTCTTGACTGGTGTGTACGGAGAGAACATCGAATCAGTGCATGCCATTATGTTAGGAACATCGCCAATGTTTGTTATTGATAGCACGAACGGCCAGCCAATGAACCCAACTGTCCGCATGGATCTCAGCCGTGGTGCGACAGGCGTGCCTGTAAATGGTATGATTCAATACATCAGTCCCCTTGCGCAAGATTCGGTAACCGAGCTACCGGTACAATGGGCTATAGTGGATGTCAACCTGCCGCCAATTGCATCCTGGTCAGATATGGCATCGAGTGTACTGGACGGCAGCGGCCAATTTGGGGGCCATGTCAACATGCAACACGTGACCACTCAAGCTTGGGTGGAGACAACCCACGATGGAAAGGTGCACAAACGTTCAATTGTGACTCTCAAGGATGACAACGGCGTACCACTTGGTGTGTGTATCGCCAACGATTTCTTGACGTCGGGAAACACTTTTGCGCCTCTTGACGTGACCAACTTCAATGAGACTACCGGCACTACCTCCTGTCAGGAAGATGCCACCTTTGGTTTCGTGATGACAGTTGTAGTGGGTGAAGGCATCCTGGTGGAAGGAGTGCATTTGCACTACAAGGCTGGTATTGCTTCGGCTGCCATCACCGGCGGTGTGACTAGCGCTTTTGGTAATGTGGCCAAATCTACATTGCTCCATTGGCAGTTCCAGAGTGGGTCTTATACACATGTCTCAGGGCATATCACATTTCCTGTGCTGGCTTCGCACTTCGACAGCCCGGTTATTGGCGAAGCATACAGTCACGCCATGTCGATCGACGACACTCTCATCGCAAAAGGCGATCTGGGTGGAAACTACCCTGTTGATGCGACGTGTCCCAACGACCCGTCTATAGCCTGCACCCATATTGGTCTGGCAGATGACGATTGTGGCGGCCAGCGATGTGGCACTATCCCCTACAACATGGGCTACCGTGCCCTCACTAGTATGGTATGGGCAGATGAATACACATCGCTAGCCGCAGGATTGCAAAAGTCATACTTTGGCTACCCTGGCACACGCAAAATCACCGATCATGACTTGACATCATGGCCTGTGGTTGTGTACGAATTCGAGAATGGCGACATCCACTTTGTCGCAGCATTGGGCCAAAGTGAGGCCCTTGCGATCGATTTTACAGAACTCGAATCGACCGGCACGCAGCTCACAGTTGGCTCGCAATTCAGCAACGGCTTCCGCGACGCCTTGTGCCGACCCGAAGGAGGCAGCTTTGTGAAAATGACCGCCTTGCAGAAATACACAGACGAAGCCATCACCAGTGTCTCTGTCAGCGTAAATATGAGCCCCCTCCCTGCTTTGACGGCAGTAACCTTCCGTCGCGGACACGACCTGTTTGTGCCGAACACAAAGGTCGGCTACGACGGCCGATCCCTTGTACGCAGCGTCGACTGGCATGGTAGTCTGACCCTTCAACTACAGCTCAGCACCCGGCAACTCTTCACCAATTTGCCACCGCATTTGCCGCTAATCCATTTGATCGAGCTGGAAGTCGAAAGCACCGAAAGCCCTGGCACAATATGCCAGTGGGTCGGTTACCACGAAGTTTATGCCGACTCGCGATCGATGTATACGGTGACACCCAACTCGATCGAACGCAATATCCAACAGATCTACAACGGTGAGTTTCTTAACGTCGAATTGCTTGACGGCCGTGCAGTCGCTTTCAAAACAGAAAACTCGGACGGGGATTTGTACTGGGAAACATCGACATTAGTAAACTTCGTTCTGGTATCGTCCGGTGCATGCGAAGGCTTTACACAGTTCACAAATGCTCGGCTCACGCAACTGGACTACAGCTTTCATAGCGCCATCGCCAACGACTATTTGAACTATACGCGATATAATTCAGCAGAGTCAACTGTAGCTTACATCGACGATGTACAAAATGCCACCAATTTTGGTCACACGGTGCGATTGTCGGGTGTGCAAATCAATGCCACCACAAATGAGGCTGAATTGGTGGGAATCTCACCATCATTGACCACCGTAATGGCAACGCGTCAGTATCTCGACGTCCCGATTGGTCCACTCTCGTTTGACATGACGCCAGGTAATCTCAACGACCAAGTGGAAGTATCGCTCGAGTATATGCAGAGTTTAGCCAAAACTACATCATTTGTGCATGGTTTCGCACTGACCAACTCGACTTGCCCTAAGGACACCCTCGGAGATTTAGGCGATATCAAATACATGGATGGGATGCCGGACCGAATTCAAGATAACTATGCCAGCGAGATTCTCAACAATCGAGCATATGAATGGCTCAACTACAATGATATGCGCAAACATCCATCCAACACGTTTACAACTTGGCCAAAAGGCGATTGCGTGCAAGCTTACCAAATCCAAGACACACTTGGCCATTCAGGATCGTCCTCTAATTTCCTCGTGAGCACCACTGAGCTCTTTCTCGAAAGCTTTGGTCTCTCTGGGTACGAACCGACCACCCAATTCGCATATGCGGTGGCCTGTCTAACGCCGAGGGAAATTGATGGTGCTTTTGGATATCTCAACACAACAGGCGACAACACAATTTCAGTGCTACCAGTCGATAGTGTGACTTCAGCGTGTACCGAGCACTCCGAGATGTGTGACGCAGGAGAAATAACAGTACATCTGCATGCCGGCACAAAACAGGGCAAAGTCTTTATGTACGATCAAATGTGCATCGACAACACTTTCAAAACAGGGCATTTTGACCTGCACACAAATGGTGAGATTTGTAATACCGACTTTTTCACCGCCAATACCGAAGCAAATATGATGCAAATTTGCGATGACCTTGCATGTGCCACCGAATCTGTAAACATGATGACCTGCAACAACTCGCAAATTCGAGCCTTCGAGTACGAATACGGCACTGTAAATGAAGGAGTGCCCTCGAAACATTTCAAGATAAATAGTGATGGTGCCCGCGGAACGCAAGGTGGGCTGAGGTTGACTACTATAACTCTCGATCTAGGCGTCTTTGCCCGAGTCGCCACTCAGGTCAAAATCAAAAGTTTTTACCAGCTCGCATTGCAACGTATGGATCAAACTCAAACACGCAGGTTCATGCTCGTATCAGAAACCGCACCACAAGAAGTAAACCGCGACGCTGGTCGCCAGTTGTTGCAAACCAACGAGGCGGACACGGTCGATAACGCTGGAACTCGAACGCAAAATATCGTCACCATCCCAGAGTGCGATAGCTTGTTAGCAGCCAGTCAGACACTCTACAACGGAGATTTCTACTGTCCAACGAGATTGTGCAACGGCACGTTGAGCGTGAGTGATCTCGGTGATGAAACAGCCGGTCAAAGTATGGTGTGCAACGATGAAGGTGCTATTTTCCTTATCGCACCGCCGGTGGCCTCGTCCAAATCAAGTCAGGGCAAATATATCTCGGCGATTTTGCTGGTGTCTATAAACTTTATAGTGTTTCTATCATATGTTGCTTATAAGCTGTTTCCCGATGAAAAGAAAAGCTAGACATATATATTGATGTGTCTCAAAACGACTTTCGTTGAATAATTAAAAAAATTAGTAATTACTTTAGTATATTTCATTGGTCGCTTTGGTACTTACTTATTCTACATTTGAAGGATACCGAAGTCACTTGGTGAAGGTTTCGGAGTATTCTATTTTTTTGATGACATCATCGAATGATGGACGCTTGAACTCGAAAAAGAAAGCAATAAATTAGGCATGAGTCACATTTTCTAGACGTAGCAGAGCCTGATCATAGGTCACAGGATATATACCGGCTTCGGCTTCTTCTTCTTCATTCTCCGGCGGCGGTCTGCTTGTAGACACCCCAGGATTCCAGCGAATCCGTCCGACTGCCAGGTTGAATCGAAGTGTGAGTAAACAATGTGGTATTTTGCGACTTTCTTCATTCTCAATCGTCCGCATACATGTAGAACACCGGTTCGTTCTACTACGCCAGAGATAGTTGCCGCAAGACGCACAAACAGGCACCGAGCGTTCATCAGCTGATCGAAATTGTCTCAACAAATACGTGGAGCCGCATGCATTGAAACAGTCAGCTTCTTGTGTACCCAAACGCAAGCTTTCATGCGTGACCGGTTGAAAAGTGTACGAATCCTTTTTCGACGTTAGACCAATCTTCACACAGTTTTGTGCACTGACTTCGCCACCTTGGCGAAGTCTGTGCACCGTCATTGGCGCACATATACCATGCCCAATTATTTCTCCCGAGATGGGACTTACCACGGACGATGAACTGGGCACCCGCCCATCCTCAAACATTTGACCGAGCGTTACGGATTGGACAAGTTTTCCCGTGCTCGCGTCCAAGAAGTCGTACAAATCAGCCTTGGGACCGGTAACAACTCTACATCCCATTAGCGATGCCAAGAATCCAACGTATTGTTCTATCAAAAGAGCTATCGTACATCGACCCGTTACAGCGCATGGGTGCAGAACAATGTCGGGAATTAAGCCACCGAGTTCCGGAAAGAATGGCAACTCCTCAGCCGGTGTCACGATCCCGATACCCTTTTGCCCATGCCGGAGAGCGAGCTTGTCGCCAGTTCTGAATGGTCGGGAATTTGCCTCGAGAGTGATACAAACAGTGCCGAGACCGTGTGTTCGCACGTCCGTCACAACCCAACTCTGCGATTTGTCGGGAGCCTTCAGTTTGCGCGACATATCCGTAAACAGCGCACCTTGTGTGAGCACCATGCCGCAAAGGTACTCGTGATTGTTGATCATTGTCCCGATTGGGGGGAACCCGGTCTCAATATCCAGATGATGACACGTGTCCCCTCTCTTGATTCGGATGTGCCGATCTACTGTAGCCTCAAGTTTTGGGTTTTGAATCCTTATTTTGTCTGCTTTGCCCTCTCGAATATCTGATGCCGCTGCCATAACCACGTGGTGCTTCGTGGGTGGAGTCGTTACAAGTGTAAGTTCAACCCACAGCAAGTGTTGGGCTGCTTTGACAATCTGCAGCCACCCGGGTGTCTCGTGTGTGCCCCGAGACATGTTGGTTTCGTCTGTCATGACACACCACCGAATTCGCATAACTTGGGCACTGGTCACGCTCACAGAACCCAAAGCCTGTTGCAACGAGATGCTTGTGTCAATCTGATTGCCTTGCAAATCGGAACGCACTATGCCAATCACGTATGCAGACGGTACGGTCACCACACTTTCGTGATTGAGAAACGGCAAACCGTCGTTGATATACATCAGCCTTCCTTCCACCAAGCGAGGGTTGCGGGGAGAAGTGAACCGGATGTGTCCACCCATTGGTACCTTGTCGTATGCTAGATGCACCCACTCGGTGTGCGTGCTGTTATGCGTCAACATGCTGTTGGCCGCCGTCTCGGATATCACAATCTGGTCTTCTTCGTTGCTGTGCCGGGACCCCAGTGACATTATAGCTACCATTGCTGTAGTGCCGGTCTTCAACGTCACGGTTGGCACCTTGGCGAAGCGGAGATCCAATCCCTGTGCCGTGCTCATGATCGGTTGCGTGGCATGAGCCACAGACAGACTGCGATTTCTGTGCGACACGGACATGATACTCTTTGTTCCCTTGGCGTGACACAACAATGGTTCTGTAGCTGCCACGATGCCCAATATCTGAGCTTGCCCGTATGCGTCGGTCATATATTTACCGAGCTCCTGCACCTCGTTCGGTGTCACCCAGACGAGCTCAGTTGGAGAGCCAGGTACCGTCAATGTTTGTGGCTTTCTCAAGCGTCCGGGTTGCAGATCTAGCATCAGTACCATGTCCATATCGGTGCAGAGACGTTTTCCCCACTCGCTCTGTGTTGTCAAGGAGGGATTGGTTTGTCGAAACAGCTTGCACATGCCGATGTCTTTCTGTGCCTCTCGCAACAGCCATTGTCTCGGACCAACTACAGAATCTGCGAAGGCGGCCGTCGAAAGCACGACGGCCAATTGAGAGTTGACGACGATAGCCAATCGTTGCTGTCCAGCTGGCAGGCTTTGTTGTAGCCGCTCACCGGCCGTTCGCAGCTGCTCGACCAACATGGGAATCGCTTTGTTGGTGAGGACCGGCGCGGTAGGTTGACAGAGAATCGTCAAGTGCCTCGTTCTGCCTCCCGTCTCACGATCGGCCGTCGAGTTGACGTGGCTGGGACACATGTAACCTAATTCTGATGGGTGCAGACCTCGTCGCTTCACTTCGTCGACTTCCAGTCCAAGCCGTGTGCACCCGTGGCCAACGGTGCACCGGCTTGTCAACGCCAACCGTCCGATCTGACTCAGGTCTCTCGGTACCTCGTGCGCCGTGTCTCGCGTTTTCCCCAAGGTGCCGTTCTGGTGAAACGCTACTGTGGTACCGTTAAAAGCGTTGTTGCCTTTGTAGAACACAGCGCGCCAAGCGGTCGATGTGGTCGCCGTCAGGGTGGTTAAACGAAACAAGTCGGGCGATTGCACTGCTTTCATAAACCGGTAGCCCGCTTCGCGTGCGAGTGTCAGCAAAGCTTCACCCGGGGTGCGGACGATTCTATGACACAGGTCCCCACCGTCGTCTGGACTCTTGCCCAGCAACACTCGCTGCCCGAGCTCGGCCACCAACCCCAACAAATACCGTGCCTTGCTAGCCTCATCCAACAGCCAAGGGAGCAAATTTGCACTGTGCCACGATGCCCACTGCTCTGTCGATGCCAACAGGCTTTGAGCAGCGACCGTAGTGGCAGCAAGCCCCTGCCATGCCCGCGTGGTGAACTGGTCGGTCAAGACAGAGGAAGAAAGTGCATTTTGCAGGCACTCCCACAGTCGGTCTCTGTCTATTCCCAGAGCCAGCAGTACGTCCCCAACAGCCACTGGTTGTCTGTACGCCTCGATCCACAGCAATCCCTGTGCTTCGTTCGCCGGAACAACCAGCTCGGCTTTCCCCCCGCGATCGCATAGCTTGTCAGCACCCGCGTGCAAGTAAGACAAACAAGCCTTCCACGTACCGTCTTTGACGTGGAAAATTGGAGTAAAGCGACTTGGCAGCAGTGAGTGTGGGATGAAGAGGTGTCGGTTTCCTTGCACGGGAAACATGCCGAGAGTCTCTGCTCGATCCCAGGACGGTAGGGGCAGATAACCCATCGATGTGCGCTCTCCTCGCACTTCCGTCACAGGAGTCTCTGTTGGGAACGATGTTGTTATCTCTGGGTAGCTAGACGTCACTGCCTCCACCAGTTGTCGGGCTTGGCTCACATTGTTCAAGCGTATGCTTATAGCCTCCGGTGCATCTGCCGTGACGCCGCAGACGACAGTATCGTCGATTTGCTTCAGCCGACGCTTGATAGCGGCTACGATTTTTACGTTGGGCAAACCGGGAACCTCGGGCACTCGAAGCATCACATTGACAAGCTCTGTCCGTCGTACCACCGGGACAGTGGAGACGTACAGTCGGTAGTTTGTCTGGTCGCACTGTAATTCGATGTCATCCAGTTGCAAATCGAGTTTGTACTTGGTCCCGTGTTGCTCGTGAGTGAAACTGTCTCTTTGTCCGAGAACCTGTGGCAGCAGCTCCATCGCTACACGGAGCGTGGCGCTCGCTTGATGTTGCAATTCCATTGATGCGTTACGATTCGGTCGCAGCCCACAATAGACGAGCTCTGTTTGTTTAGAACACTCTTGGTAGCATGCGAATATTTACAAAAAAGTGATTTTTTTCGATTAAAAAGTGCATTTTGCAGATCTGTCAACATGAAAAAAACTCATTGTCTTCAATCAGCAAAAACTCATTGTCTTCGCTGACGCAATTGGTCGCGTGCTTGTTCATGGGCATCAGTTGTGTTGAATGGCATGCGTGCGCCCAGATCGAATTGGACGTCGGTGGATGAGTCCGGACGCAAGTATTCGTCCAGGCGCTGCCCGAGATGCTTCTTGTTCGAATTGCCCACTGTTTTGCGGTCAACAAAGTCGACTTGGCTGGTGCTCATCCACATGCCGAGTCCGTGACCGTCCACTTGCATTGCTTCCCGCTGAGCATCTAGATCCTCGTCATCGTCGACCAGGTCATTGTCAAAGTTCTGCGCAAGCATGCCGGACAGGGCCGCTGTAGCCGCCTCCTGCGGTTGCATCACCGGTTGGGCGAACCGCTCAGGGCACGTCTCGGCCAACTGAGCAGCCAGGGTCTGGGGCAGGTACTTGGTCGCGCTCTGGTTTTGCTCACTTTGATCAAATTCCTCGCGTTGCTTCTGCGACAATGTTGCTCTGTCGAGCATTGGGTCCCATATAGAACCGTCAGCTACCTCGTCCTGCTCGTCTTGAGATTGATACCGATCTCCCTTTTGCAGGAATTGGACCGTTTCGCGGAGCCTCTGCTGCGGAGACTGGACGATACGCGCAGCGTCGTGACCCTCGTACTCATCATCCGCGTCCACCCACGACATTTTGCCAGACATCTGACTTGGTACGTGTCCCGTTTCGACCTCCTGATTAGAGAACAGCTTCGGATAATAAGCCGCCACTAATGCTACGATGATAGCAATAGCCAAGATTCCTAACAAGATAACTGCTGCTTGGTTTACCATGATTAGTAAAGCAGCAAGCTTCCGATTTGTTATCTAGGGAGAGGAAAAAAAAAAGACATCATATGAGTTGGTACATACAACTTTAATCGATCACAAAAAATCGTCGCCCGTGTAATCCATTGCCATGTCACCCTGGTCGTTGACAGCGTCCGTATTGTTGGCTGGCGAGACGATATCGGGCGCATCATCTCCTGTATTCAAGCCCACGCCCAGAATATACATTTGGTGTTTGCACACGTTGTCGTAGTTGAGAGCTTGACATTGAAGTCTCAACCCTTTCTTGTCGAACACTGCCTTGTAGTGGTCTGGTGCCCAATCCTTCTGCGTGAACTTACCCCCGTTATCCACGATGTACTGCTTGTATGCTGCCTTGAAATCCTGTTCAGACACGTACTTGCCCGGACCGATGGACACACTCAGACTGTCCAAGAAGGCGCTCAGACTGTCAATGTCTCGCAACACCTCCTTGTACCATTCGTGTAGCTGCTCCGACGCGACCCCTGGTGACCAAAAGCTCTTGGTGGCATACTCTTTGGCCAGCTCTCTATAGGCCCGGTTGCACTTTACGAGCAGCGGCGCAGCGTTCTGGCGGAGTGTCGATAGCAGCGTCGAATCCATGTCCTTCGGGTCAACGGTCCGTCGCATCGCAAAGGTCGCCATCCTACGAATCACGCTGCCGGACTTGTCCTCGTACTGTGGGACTTCGTTGCCCAACATAAATAGCGGCACTTTCCAAGGACCGTCGAATGCATCTCCGTACTTGCGTGGGACCGTCACCGACTCCCCCGTCACCATGCTCTGCCACACGCCTCTGTCGAGAGGAAACTTTTTTGTCACCTCAGAACACACGCACAGAAATGTATTGTATATCCCGGCGAGTCCGAACTTGTCCTCCATGTTGGCGGATATCGTGCTCACAAACTTGGGGGGGAACCAATCCTGGACAATCTGCGCTACGGTCGATTTGCCACAGCCAGCGACGCCCTTGAAAAACAGACACACCTGGAAGTCGTCGTGCTCCCCCACGTCGTACAGCAGGCGGCCAATCATTGAGTATACGAGGCGCATCGTGTCATCGGTAAACTCTTGATGCTTGAATATCTGCTCAAACTTCACCGTCGGGATGTCCTGCCATGCAGTTTCATGGAGAAGGTCCTGGTCGTACTCGCAGTCGAAATACTTTAGAGCAACTCGGTGGTGGGGTAGCGTGCCGGCTGTTGCCTCGTGGAAACGATCATTTTCAATGTCGAGCTGGCCGTTGTGGAATGCAAACAGAGTGCGTTCCGGGTTGAGTGTGCTAAAATCCTGGTCGTCGCATTTCTGTATGAAGTCAATGCTTTTCTGTATTAGACCCATGTTTTTTGTGGCCATCAGCCACATGTCGTAATTGTGATCCTTTTCTATGTGCTTGTACACAAACTGCTCAATTGACATAACCGGCTTCCACGCGTGCGTGCCGATTCCGTTCACCTTAATCTCCTCGTAGCATTCCGTATCAATACGACGATACCCTAGCGACATGAGTTTCTCGAGAAAATAGAGAATCAACTGCTGCTGGTCGTTGTGCTTCTCGAGGTTGTACATGTATCCCATGCTAAACTGACTGATGTGCTTTGGCAGACTCGAGTTGGAAAACAAGTTCTCGTCAAACGTCAGCTGTGCCAGCACTTCTCTCTCGATCCCTTCGTATGCCAGCTTGAATCCAATGAAACCGCGTGCTACTTTCTCTCTGTTTACATCTGTGTACGCGAAATCCCCTTGGGCCCTCAGGATAAACTCCATCTTGTATATCTGCTCCAGCTTGTCTGCCCCCTTGGCCGTCAGCTCCTCCTTCGAAGCTGGCAGGTAAACCTGCTGCGCCCCGTCTCCGGCTGCACCATCGCCAACAGCGGGCTGCACCAAGCACCCCAGTTGACGTAGTGACCAGTCGCGGTAAGGCATACCAGACGGTTTGACTGTCCAGTAGTCGACCAAGGTTTCCAACAAGCTCTCTATCCTGTCCTCGTCAAGTGTCTGCTGGTTGTCCATCAATGCCTGGATCTCGGCTTGATTGCTCACCCCCAAGGCAACGAGTTCTCCGAGCAACACGTTCGCCATCGCCACATACTGGCTGGGGGGCTCACTCTGACCGTGGGATGCTTGCATGATCACAAAGGCTGATTCTAACAGGCTGCGGCTGCACAGATACTGTCCGCCTGTTTGTTTCGGAAAGGCTGACACCTCGGCAATTTTTTTTTTCAGACTAAATCTGTAACATTGGATTGCTGTGGAAAACATGACAGATCCACTACAGAGCGCCCTGCAGGCAAATGGTGCAGCGACCAACAACGCCGTGTCCCGTATGGGCTACGCCTCGGATGTGGGCATTTTTTGCGGCGTGGGTGGAGATACACACACGAGCACGACAGGTGCCTGGAAACGAAACAGGAACTACTGTCCAAATGGCATTAGCGCCTGTCCTGGCATCGTCGCCAACTTTTCTCAACGAACTGGTCACACCGCCACCGTGCTGACTCAGGGGCTGCCAGATATGCAAGCAGACGTTCTGCTACCGGCCATGCGACTGGGCCAGTTTCCGACCTACCAAGTGCCAGTTGTATTCACATCCGTCACAAGATACCCTTACGTGAATGCATTCAAGAATGGAATGGTCGGTGGTGTCTATTGCACGCAAGCTGTGCTTCAATCGTCCAGCGGTGGTTTGAATACTTTCACCTGCAACCTCGTCATCTCGCCAGCGAACTTGAGCCTGTCTGTGTATCAGGCCGAGCAGGCGCGAATCGCGGCAGCAAAGGTAGCCGACCCGTCTGTGTCGCAAGGCTCTCTGTTCAACTACCTTGCAAAGCCTGCTGTGACCAGTTTTTCGGTACTTTTGCAAATTGATACGCCACCATTTACGCCGGCGTCTCGAAACTTTGTCATCAACGTGAAAAGACCCACACCAGACAACTACTATCCTCCGACGGATACAGCAGGTGACACTGCCGAAGGTGGCGCTGCCGAAGGTGGCGCTGCCGAAGGTGGCGCTGCCGAAGGTGACACTGCCGAAGGTGGCGCTGCCGAAGGTGACACTGCCGAAGGTGGCACTGCCGAAGGTGGCACTGCCGAAGGTGGCACTGCTGGGACGTGAAGAAAGGTTCTCTGCGATGAGTTTACACATCTGAATGATTTAAATTGGATTTAAAAAACCCTAAAAAACTAAAGGTTCTTTTTGAGTATATTGTGCTAGTCATTCTACAAGCTGGACACTGACCCTAATGGTGAAAATCCCATTCTGAAAGTCAAACACAACGAGAGTCAACACATGCTCAGCCTTGCTGGTAAAGGGATGAAAAAATTAATTCGGCGATAACCAAGCCGACTCTGTCAGGTAGATTTTTACGAGTTTTCAATAAAGTGTTTTGGTCAAAAATATTTTCTTTTCTTTGTATCCATGTTTTGTTGTCGCAAAGCAGGAGTTGGAATTTGTACTGTACTACACTTATGTAGAAAGCCACTATGAATCCGAATCTCGACTGAATGCATTCGTACTCACATCGGTCAGTTGCAATCACACACATTGTAGAAAAATTGTATTTTTTTTGTAATACATTTTTATCGAGTGTGCTGTAAATTTTATCACTGGTTACATGGAACCGATCCCATGCAAACACAGAAAGGTGGAAAAAATTGCGTTAAACGCCATACCACAGCTTCCGACTCTCCACCTCAAGACAAGTCCCCCGAGCGACCCAAGAACACGAACACCGCGGAGCGCAAAAAACACGAAGTTGCTCACAAACCCACCCACAATCACCACGACCCGGCCTCTCCGGTGCCACACGAACATGCCTACCACCAAGGCAACAAAAGGGCAACACCGTCTGCAAAGCCGGACAGCGTTACCTTGGCCGACATGATGGTGCCGACACCAGCTGCACTCGAGGCCAAGGCCGACACGTTGCTGTGGTCTGTCATGTGCAAACACGCTGCGATCAAAACCCTTGTCAAGGTGGATGCACGGGGTCGCGTATCCGTGATGGACAAGCGACGCATCGAAAGCGAGTTGTGGAAGTTGTACGACCAGGGGCTCGATCACATGCGAACCGACCGCCGGCTGCAAGAGCATGCTGGCAAGGTGGACGAAGCAACTTGGCAGAAGACTGTGATACCAGATATTGTCGACCGACGCGTGTTTGTCGAGCACTATCTCAAATTGTTATCCATGACCCTGAAACCTGAGTGTAACTTCCTACGCCTCAGGGACGACTGGCTAAGTAAGTCAGCCACGCAAAAGCAAGTCAAGTACCAGGTCAATGTCAAATGGCAGCAAGTGCGAATGCCAGAAATGAAACAACGACCTTTCGCGTTCAAGTCCGACTGCCCGTCAGAGGTGACGGACGGTAAACGGAAAAGGGGTGCTTTTGAAACATGCAGAACCTACGTGAAGCTCGGTAGTCAGTCTCTATGTAATTTGTATGACTATGTGGCGGGTGTGCAATCGGGTGCTGTCCGTCTCGCGGATCATGTCACTCTCTCGGCTCATATAGAGAAACAGCGGGTCGTGTTGGAACGGACGTATCGACAACCTGTTGTAGTCACCACTGATGACGTTGAAGTACCCATCTTGCAATTTCGCTTTGAACTCAAGAAACGATGATTTGTGTGAGTTGCAAACCAACCGGAAAAATATGCACAAATCTTTTTCATACTTTTTACATTTTGTTGTACTTTTTCTAGGGCTTCATGACAAGACATGAATCGTTTTTTTCAGAGTGACTTGGCTGCAGTGCAAGACAAATTGCGGTTTCAAACTTTCACAGTCGCAATGCTCAAAGCTCACAACTACAAACCATCGGCCATCCTGCAAACACAGCTACTCGCGTTGTACAAGGCCCGTGTGCTGCGCGCGGCAAAAGACGCCGAGTTGAATAGGCTCCTGCAAACCGAAGAGATAGTCGAGTTCGTGCCCCGCAAAGACGACATTGTCATGCTACGCTACAGCTCAGGTCACACGCTGACACTACAGCTCGTCAAAACAAGGCAGCTCGCCAACACAGGCATCCCGTTCCGATTCTACATCCAGGCGGTCGTCTTTGACCCGTCACCGTGCAAGCTCGATGTGTCCAGGATGCTAGAGAAACTCAAGCAAACCCGCTTGCCCAACAAAGTAAAGACAATTTTGATGGATCGTCTGGACGACGCGTCCGTGGACCCCGACCGAGTGTGTCAAGATCTAACCAACAATGTGCAGGCTCTGCTCGGGCCAAAGTTCACCAGCGACGGCTGGACGGTTGTTCAATTTTTGGGCGCCGGGGCGTTCGGTGTAACGGTGGGCGTCCGGCGGGTTGTCCGTGAAAAGCCCGAGTCACGCGCTTTGAAAATCGTTGCGGAGAATTCGTACGCAACCTTTGCGAATGAGCTGAACATGCATGTAAAAATGGCAGATCTCGACTTGGCACCCAAGGTGTACGCAGACATGATGTACGAGGGCGGGCGATACAAGAAACGAGTGGTCTTGGCTTATGGGATGCAACGGATAGACATGATTGCGCGAGACTTTTTGAGCGCTGCGCAGACAGGTCAGCAGATGCGACTATTTAGCAAGTACTTGATTGATATTTTGAAACGTCTCAAGCGGAACAACATCACGCACGGCGATCTGCACACTGAGAATCTTGCCATTCAGGACGGTCGTTTACAGCTGATAGATTTTGGCTGGAGCTCTAACACTCAGGCCTGGGTGCTCTACGACTACGTTCAGCTGTTCCGTACCATGATGATGGACTTTCTGGATGATCTCGAAAAGTGTGTACAGACGATCGAGTCGACGGGTGCGTCTGTATGCGAATGGGTGTGTGGCAACCACTGGAGGATGGTCAACCGAATGAAATTACTGTTTGAAAGTGTAGCCACAGAATTCCGTAAAAAGGAGGATCGGAATTTCTACTATGCCTTTGGTCCGATTTTCGACGAGTTGCAAGCTCTAGCAAAGAAATTGAAGCAAAACACACGACACGACGTCTGGAACGCTAAGAAGCGCAAGTCACAGATACGTAAGTTGCAACATGCGGTGGCGGTCGCGTTCGATTTGCTGCACGAGTTTCACGATGAGTTGTTCATCGAATACTCAGCCATGAATAATAATAATAAAAATGTGAAAAAATAATACATTGTTTTCTTGGTTGCTTGTACAAATTTTGCCAAGATATTATACAAGAACATATGGACACATCTGTATGGGGTCCGCCGATGTGGCGATTGTTGCATAACATCGCTTGGCAGTTGCAGCCTGATAGCTACGGCGACTTTGTCGAACTCGTCCACGCGCTGGCCCCCATTCTGCCTTGCAAATACTGCCGGCAGTCGTACGTTGCCTTCGTCGAATGCTTCCCACTCTCTCGCGAATTGTTGCAGAGTCAAGACGACATGGGCTTGCGGTGGGTATGGTTCGTTCACGACTTGGTAAACCGTAAACTTCAGAACTCGTCCTTGGCGTACAATAAGCTGGTGAAAAGACTACGAACCACAGCCGAAGAGCTTACGCGCAACGACGTCTTGTTGACCCTATCATTTTTTGGCCGCAACTACTCGAACAATACCGAATGTGAAATGGCACACAATTTGTTCGTGTTTTGTCGCTGCTTGGCACGACTACTGGCCAGGCACCCGTCACACACGTTCAAGCACATGGGCGTGGGCATGGTGAAGCTATTAGCGGGTGCCTCGACAGTTGCCGCATCGCAAGCAAGATTCATGCAGTTTATCCGCGACATGGGTAGCATGTCACTCCCGCGCGACGACGTGGATTTTGAGCCATGGTACAAGACTGCACCCGCTGTGGTGCTGACCCGCGTAGACAACAATCTACAAGCTTGCACGTTTTCGACCAAAGCCACGGTCGCCAGCTTGATCGACTTTTGCTCCGCGGAAGGGAACTTGCAGCGGCAAATCAACGAGCGCGTGGCCGAAGTTGAACATGAATTTACCGACAACTACAAACCGTGCAAAAAGGCCTGCACCGTTGCGATGCACAATGTTGCCACGGACTCCCGTGGGCTTGTCCAGTGTATCTTGAGTGACCACAACCCGTAGGCCGTTTTTTCATAAGAGAAACGTGGTGAGTCGAACAAAATATTCATTTTTTTGTCTCCTATTTTGTTGAGAAAATGCAGTGGTCTCACAACATATCCAGCTGGGTGTTTTCCGGCGGGGGGGTCAAAGGAGTTGCATACTGTGGTGCGCTAATGGCACTGGAACATCTTTTTCAAAGGGCCGAGTGCGACATATTCAAACAGCTCCGACGTACATCCGGCGCATCCGTAGGCGCCCTTTTTGCAGCTGCCCTGGGGCTCGGGATGACAGGCGAACGCCTCTTTCGTATTCTCGACACGGAATGCATGCTGAGTGGCATAATCAACTCCTTGGACCTGCAGCAACTTAGGACATCGTGGGGCCTGGACTCCGGCGAAAAGCTACGAGAAAGCATAAAGCGCGTAGTGCAGATCGGTCTCCAGGACCTCGGGGCATCGGACACCGACGCAGAACATCTAACGCTCCAACAGCTGAAAGCGCTGACTGGTGTGGCGGTCAACATCTCCGTCACCCGCTTGGGTGACTTTTCTGGACAGCAGCGTCCCAGAACAGAACGGTTCGGTCCAGACACACACCCCGACGTGTTGCTGGTCGATGCGATATACATCAGCATGGCAATGCCGATCCTGTTCTGCCCGATACGGTTCCGAGACGGCATCTACACCGACGGGGCGGTGATGAATAACTTGCCAGTAGAAGATTGCAGCGCCCCAGAGACGATCGTGCTGACGCTGCGCACCCGTTGTCTATCGGCCGATTCGGGATTCGGAGGGTACGTCGAGACGCTTTTGAATACAGCAAACGAGTCACACGACAAAGCACGAATTGCCAGCTTCCCCTTCGTTTTGTATCTTGACAGTTACGGCATCCAGGCTACGGCGTTTCACGCATCGAGATGCGAAATCATCCGTGGCGTACTGGCTGGCATGATACAGACGTTCATATACGCCTCTCGTTTCAACACGAAAATTCCTACAAACAACGAAACACAAATCGAAAAAATAGAGAGTACAATTTTGTACAAACGCTTTCAGCAAAGCGACCCCCAGGAGGCCGCTCTGGGGCAGTGGCCACCCGTTTCGTAACAAGCTGAACGCGGCTTGGGCCCACAACGCCACAGTGTCCAGTAGCGCGACCTGTCCACTCGACATTAGCACATTTTCAAGCAAACGCACACGGCTCGCTAAGCACTCTAGGGAAAAACCGAGCGGGTTGGTGCTCGACATGTTGTAAACGTGTTGGGATTAATGTTTTTTATTGTTGGGATTAGTGTTTGGTTGTGTAATCCGTGTGTTTTTATCGTGTCGCACGGTTTGTATCTCAAAGGTAGGCCGCAGGGTTGTCGTCCATCTCCGTGGCAACACGAGCCAGCTTGCTGGGTCTGGGGTTGTCCTCAAAGTCCATACCCATGTCATCAACTGGGTGCGGTGTCTCCTGCGGTGTCTCCTGCGGTGTCTGCTGTGGTGTCTCCTGTGGTGTCTCCTGTGGTGTCTCCACTTCCTCCATGCTCATCTGCCAACCCGGTGGCATGAGGAAGGCACTGACACCCTGCGAGGCCTGGCCCTGCTTCTTGGACACGTCTACCACCAAGTTTGTCACGGTGAGCGAGTAGCCCACCTGCGCATCTCGAGCGACAAACCAGACGGCCGTCAGCTCGACGGAGGGGATGCATCGTCCATTGCGAACGATGTCGCTGGGTGTGCCCTTGTGTACCTTCATACTCTGTGTCTCCGGGTTGAGTTCGTGCATTGCCAGGATGTCACAATTCTCCGGGAGCTTCGTGCGCAGCAAATTGCTCTTGCCGACCCCCTCAAACTCCCTGTACGGGCTGCAAAAGTTGTTCTCAATCACTTCCATGCTCAGCTTCTTGCCGAAAATCTCTTGAGATTTTTCTAGCATGAACTGCTTCAGCTTGGTTTCCAGTGTGCGGAGCTTGGAACCCAGCTCAGCATCGTCGACGGCGACCTCCATGCTTTTGCGACCGTTGTCGGTAGCCCCCTGCATCGGCTCGGACACGCCGAAAGGAGCGCGCAGCATCTTGTCGGGCGAGCTGTCGCAAAGCTGAAGCTTGACCGAATCGCGTGTGTTGCCGTAGTTGATGTAGATCTTTTTCTGAGTATTGTCCTTCGACTTGAAAAAGTTAAAGGTGCAGAGCTCTGGGTCGAAGAGGGAAACGGAAAGGGCCATGATTGTGTCGAAACAAGTGAGAGTTAGCGGGTTATGCTAGCGGTTGTGTGAGTGCAACTAATTTTATTTTTGGACCATGTCGACCCTCCACCAGATTGGTTTCGGAAACGAATTTTTTCAAATCGAATCGCCGCTTGTGCCTGTGTTTGGGATTATTACATTAGTCTTGCTGTTCTCTATGGCAGTCGCGAGTGTCGCGGAGTTGTCCTGGTTCGAGGTGGACAACTTGTAATGTCCCAACATGGCACGGACCCCAGCCTGCAGCAGATACATCTCTGGAAAACTAAACGCCACAAAGGCCATGGCAAGGGCACACGACTGCCCTCGATTCTTGTTGGCCATGTAGGCCAGGATGCTGGCACCGAGACTGGTGGCCACTCCCAACAGCAAGATGGTGAAATCCACCGAATCACCCCCCGATGCTTTCTTTGTGGTGCGTTTGCGGCTCTGTATGAGTAGCGTGCTGGCCACCACCATTTGTGTGCGACCTTGTGTTTATTATACCAAAATATAAAAAGATATTTTTTTTCACATTTCGAGACACATTCCTTCAGCGAAACATTATGTGCGGCATCGGGTGGACGAAATCCTCTCGGTGTGCTCTTGGGTTTGTGCCCGATTGGTTGTTCTTGTCACCGTAAGACACCTTGCATGCGGAGGTGCAGTTGCTGCCGGAGTTTTCTTGCAGCCCGACTACAAAATGGGGGTCCGAACCGAACGGGTTGAAGGTCGCCTCCGCGCTCTCCTGCTCCTGCAACAAGCGGGCGTATGTCGGAATGACGCCCTTTTCTTGCTTGAGACTGCGGTGGCCACCGTGCATGTCGTCGGAGCACACACAAATGTCGTCAAGACGCGGGTTGGTGATGCTCTCGACGGCAGCGTCGTAGAGTTTGGGCTTCTCCATTGCGAGCATGTCGCGGTCTGGATTCTCCTTTACGGCAGATACGAGGCAGGCGTTGATTGCTGTCTGGCCGGCCTTGACCCATGAATAGGAACCGTGACGACCATAAGTAGAGCTTGTGTTCAAGCTTTCGCAAGTCTTCTGGTCATCGATGAACTCCATTGGCTGCTCGATCAGACCTCCACACGAGTAACATCCTCCCTTCTCACCACCGATGCGAGGTGCTGCTTTGCTGTTGGTTGCAAAGTCGAAAGGCAACATGTCGGGACCGTACTGCTCAAAATTCTGAAAGTTGAAATTCATAGTGAGTTTAATTTTGGGTGCAGAAAATAATTATTTTCTGCACCCCAAAAAGTCGATATATTTTCTGAGAGGTGTTTTTTGCGTTACGGGAGTGTCTCAAAAGAGAAAATAAGCAAAGCTCAGTCACAAGTATTTGTTTCTAATGTTAGACATAAACATGCCACATCATACTCACCGCTCCCCCACTCGCCGCCGCCCTCCCGCTCGCAGCCGCTCCCCCGCTCGCAGCCGCTCTCCCGCTCGCAGCCGCTCTCCCTGGGTTGCCTTATCTGAAGGGAAGTTTTTCGTTGTGATTCGAGGTGATGGCTCCTATGATACTGTCTCAACCCAAGGGATGCACACACGCGCAAAGCAGAAAATTGTTCAAGTGAAAATTAAGGCGTTGGAAGCAGACGATGCAGTGACCGCAGTTCTTTTAGGGGGTGGCCGCGCACACGAATTCTTTGAGATTTTCCGCCAGGGTGGTGCAAGTGTACCTGAAATTTTGGGCAACTGGAAAAATGTATTTCGCAATCACGTTGCTGGTAAGAGGTTTACATTGTAGTTATGTATTGTCTCAAAATAAAAAAGTGTGAAATCAAGTTTAATTCCAAATTTTTCAACCACAAAATGTCTTGAACAGTGGTGTCCGTCTATCCAGCTTGCTATATTTTTCCACCACCGCCAAAATACGATGGACTCAAAGCGCCAACGGCGACCCGTCGTGGTCACTCCGGAAGTACGCCAACTTCGACAAGGTGCCAACAGCACCACAGTGGTGCTACACAAGATTCGAGCGCTTTGGACGGACGCCAGCGTCGTGATCGACTCTCGGAGTGCCTTGCTGCCCTCGGAGCTCAGCACATTCGTGCGCCCCTGGCCCGACCCGACGGGGAGCGAGGCAGAACGTACTCTGTGCACCTACCTGCAACGGCCCGAGAGTCACGCCGCCTCGGCCAAAGTATTGGCCAAGATGCAACAAACCGACAGACACATACACTTGGACAAAGAACCGAGGACTGTGCGAGCTCTTCTCCTCGTTCATCTAGACACAGCACAACAAGCAGCCTACGCGGCTGTCGTCGAGGACCCTCGGATGGTCGCCTCCGACTGCGAACATACGACGGCAGTGTGTCATGTGCTGCTGAATTGGCCGAGTATCAGAAAAGGCTTCAAGAACCCCAAGCGGGCGGTGCTACAGACCACTTACGACGAGCTGCAGATTAGTCGCAACACCGGTATCAGCGAGCACCTGCGTAGTCTGACGACTACACAAACCGACGCTGAAGCCAAGAGGGTGCTGGGTCGGATGTCGTTTGTAACGGTCTCCAGCATTTTGAAGACAATACACACACTCCACGTGAGCAACTGCGTGCGTAAACACCTGGAGCTAGCCCTGGCAGAGACCCCCGCCTTTTTGCTGTGGCCCTGCGACCCGTGCACAGCCCACATCGTACCCTTTGCAGTCGCTCCTCTGCCCGATACCCGGGTGGAACCGCTATCCCATTCCCTGCGGGAGTTTGTACGTGACCAAAAGCATGTCCTCTTTCTCGACACGTCCGCCAAGGGTCACGGTGGCAAGACAGTCCACGCTCAGCAGCGGCTACACAACGACAATCTGCCCGGTACCGCCGTCTGGGTGGCACCCGCGCCGGTGCCTTCGGCGGAGGCCAGCGAAAGTGTACTGACGATGGCACAGTTGGGGTTCGAGGCCGTTAGACTGATGGTCGCTTGGCTGGGCCGTGTTCGGATTGTGATTTACACCATCGAGCTGCTGCTGAGCGCCAACGGCAAAGCAGTCGGCAAAGCAGTCCAGTTTTTCCAGACCTTGGATGTCACCAGTCCGCAGGCGGTGGCTCCAGAAATGTCTGCCCTCGTCGCTCTGCTGCGATCGAACACGGAACCCATCTCGCGATCCAAAACGGCCAGCTGCCGCTCCGGCTGCCAGCTTTCCCTGAAGGCCCGTCTGGAAAGCACCCTCGGGCCCCAACAACTGGACGGTCTCATCCTGGTGCCCTTCCTGCACATGCTGAAGGTCTTCTGGCGGCAGCATCACGAGGACGACCGACCGAGTTGGTACATCGACTGCTTTCGTCAAGACAAGGAGCGAATCATACACAAACTAAAGCTATTCCAGCACTCGATACCTTGCCAGACACTTCACGTCTGCTCCACCAATCTTTCAGTTCAATGGGGAGACCTGGTCAACATGTATTCCGAATTTAGCGGGGGCTCGCCCGAGGCCCTGCGGGTGAACGCACTCATACCACCGCACTTGATGCAATCCGTGCTCGGCCTCGTAGTGCCCTCCGGGCGATGGGAGCGAGCACTCAACACCCTCCTCCCGTCAGCAAGCACTCACAATGCTCGCGACCTGTCCGACAGACTGGCCTACGTCGACGTCCATTCGGGTGCCACTGTCGACCCCGTTTTCTTGTGGTACGGGGCGTCTGCGATCAACGTCGGTCTCTCTTCGCTAGACGCCGTCGAGCACAAGAAGGGGTCGCGGTTGGCCGACTGTGCCCCGGAGGAGCGCACGGGTCCGCGATTCAGGGTGGACGATCGCCATCGCGAGCCAGGCATCATCCTGCACACACCCCAACCGGTCGACCGTGGCTACGCGTGGACGGAGGACCTAATTCGATTGTGGGATCACCTGGACGGCATCTTGGAAGCCGAGGCGCTCGCTATAAGCAGCTGGTCGCCGCTTGCCTGCCGCCGGCACAGCGGCACGTGTGCCCACAAGGGACCAACTCACCTAACCGAGTGTGACTTTTGGTCTCGAATGGAGGGCATCGGTCAACTCACGCACGCTGAGGGGAAGCTGTTAATGGACGCCGTTACAACAGACCTGGTCTATGAACGCACCGTCGCTGCGGTGACAGATCAACTTCGCTCCCTTGTCGCTTATCAATACTTGCTTCGCGAGGGGATCCACCTGCCTTTGCGTTTGCTGTGTTTGTATACGTGGGCAATAAATGTCAAAAGACACAACCGGAACTGCGTGTTTCCGGTTCACGTCGTCTCCCGACAGCTGAGGCTCGTGTTCGGCCTTACCGGCAACGTCGGCGTTGCTACAGAGCTGTACTCCAAAAGGGGATGCGCCGATCAAAGCGGTTGCAGGGCCAACAATAAGCGCCGACGATGGACATAAAATCGGCGATTGTGGGACCACCTGGACAGCTTATTTTTTAACTGTAATGTAAAATAGTATAAAATGAAATTGAGAAAATAAAATAGTATAAAATTTCATCACATTTATCTTGGTTGAACGTCAACTCAGGTATGCTGAACACACAGACTCCGGCGAACACTCAGTCTACACACTGGCCCTTCTTGTCCTACACAACCAAGTTTGACAAGAGACAGAAGTCCGAGTTAGTGCTACAAGTGTTGGCAACGCTTCGAGACGACCGACTGCTTTGGCGTAGCAGCAGCTTCTTGGTTAGATTGTACGATCAACATGACAGGTCTGATCAGGAACTTGAAGATTTTGTCCGGGTGGTCACTATACCGAAGGCAGCCATGGGCAGCTACCTTAGCCAGTTCAACCAAGTGATGGATGAACTCAGATCAAACTGCGCAGAACATACAAACGGTTGGTGTTGAATAAATAATCTTTTGAATTTCTAACTTTTTACCAGTGTACGTTGTTTGTACCAGTATATTGTTTGTACCAGCGTATCGTTTGTGCCAGTATATTGCTTGTACCAGCGTATTGTTTGTACCAGTATATTGCTTGTACCAGCGTATTGTTTGTACCAGTATATTGTTTGTACCAGCGTATGGTTTGTACCAGACAGGTATATATGGACTAGCGGCCAACACAACTGCAACTCAACTTATTGTAACATGCAAGCAGCAGAACAGAACGCAACCTCTGCCATCCAAACAGACGGCAAAGCTTTCGATTGGCTGGCACCGATGATGTCGGGTTTGCGAAAGGCGGGTAGAGGAGCGATTGCTTCACAGGTAGTCGCATGGGCCGGACTAGCCTTCATGGCGATGCATCCGAATTTCGCAGCTCTGGTCGGTGGATTGCACGCGCTAAGCAGGGATACTGCTGTTGGCAGCGAGCTCATAGCTCGTTTGACAAACGACTACCTCTACAAGTTTGCAGCCCGATTACTGGATTTGCTTTCACTGTCTGATGCAAGTGAAAACGAACTAGAAGATGTTCGTCGTATTCTGAGACCAAAGCTCGTCGAATACTGGAACGCATGTCTAGAAACGACGGACTCTACGACTTCTCACGAGCAACAAGTCGCGAGCAGCCAGAAAGCCTGGGTTGCAAAGTCGCAGCAAAATTGGAACGCCATCCGTGATGAATTGGACAGGCAAAATTGAGAACGCCATCCGTGATGAATTGGAAGATAAAATGAAAAGATAAAATGAGATCTGTCCAGACTAAATCTTATGTACATATTTATCACATTTATCTTGGCTGAACATCAACTCAGATATGCTGAACACACAGACTCCGGCGAACACTCAGTCTACACACTGGACACAAAATGAAAAGATAAATTGTGAAAATGTAAAAGAGTGAAAATGTAAAAGAGTGAAAATGTAAAAGAGTGAAAATGAAATTGAGAAAATGTAAAAGAGTGAAAATGAAATTGAGAAAATAAAATTGAGAAAATGTAAAAGAGTGAAAATAAAATCGTATAAAATTTCATCACATTTATCTTGGTTGAACGTCAACTCAGGTATGCTGAACACACAGACTCCGGCGAACACTCAGTCTACACACTGGCCGAGCAGACTCCACTGGACACAAAATGAAAAGATAAATTGAGAAAATGAAATAATGAAAATGAAATAATGAAAATGAAATAGTGAAAATAAAATAGTATAAAATTTCATCACATTTATCTTTGCTGCAGCTGTACATTCACCAAATAGGCTAAACATGCAGTCTACACACTGAACACTCAGACTTCAGTGACCACTCAGACTGGACTTGCCACGAGCTTCGCGTATAAAGCACAACGATAAAAGGTCCAAACAAAGTTACGTGATAAAGCGAATATTTCTTAGCCAATGTGTAAGCGACAATAGAAAATCAATGATAAAATTTCTGGTGCAGAATGGCATTGGTGCATGCGCCTCTCGCAAGCGAAAGCAGCAGATAGGTGGCCATTTGTCAGCAGCACCGTTTCAATGTGACTTTCCAGGGTGTGGGTACGCATCCACCAAAAGTGGTAACCTAACCAGGCACAAACTGACACACACCGGGGAGAAACCGTTTCAATGTGACTTTCCAGGGTGTGGGTACGCATGCAGTGAAAATGGCAGCCTAACCATGCACAAACAGACACACACCGACGAGAAACCGTTTCAATGTGACTTTGCAGGGTGTAATTACGCATGCACCAGAAGTGGCCATCTCACCACCCACAAACTGACACACACCGGCGAGAAACCGTTCAAATGTGACTTTCCAGGGTGTAATTACGCATGCTCCCAAAGTGGCAATCTCACCGCCCACAAACTAACACACACCGGGGAGAAACCGTTTCAATGTGACTTTGCAGGGTGTAATTACGCATGCACCACAAGTGGCAACCTAACCAGGCACAAACTGACACACACCGACGAGAAACCGTTTCAATGTGACTTTGCAGGGTGTAATTACGCATGCACCACAAGTGGCGCCCTAACCAGCCACAAACTGACACACACCGGGGAGAAACCGTTTCAATGTGATTTTCCAGGGTGTAATTACGCATGCACCACAAGTGGCGCCCTCACCAGCCACAAACTGACACACACCGGGGAGAAACCGTTCCAATGTGACTTTGCAGGGTGTGGGTACGCATGCACCACAAGTGGCAACCTAACCAGGCACAAACGGACACACACCGGGGAGAAACCGTTTCAATGTGACTTTCCGCAGTGTGGATACGCATGTAGTGAAAGTGGCAGCCTCGTTGTCCACAAACGGACACACACCGGGGAGAAGCCGTTTCAATGTGACTTTCCGCAGTGTGGGTACGCATCCACCCAGAGTTGCAGCCTCGTCACCCACAAAAAGGCAATGCACACCCAGGAAGGCCAAGCGAGGCAAAAGAAGCAGGAACGTCGAATCGAGCTGGCGCTTGAAAAGGCCGGATACACTCCGTTACTGGCTGGCGGAGTCAAGCCTCCTCCAATGCATTTTAAAAGAGAGATGCACGTAGATTTCAAATGTGTGGGTGACATTGATGGCAAATTCGCACGAGTGGATTTTATGCTTACAACAGCATCTGGCCATCTAGTTGCACTCGAAGTAGACGAGGGTCAACATCGATTCGGGTACGGATCCATCGGGTGTGACATGAAAAGAATGACAAAGATTTACGAGTCCATGGTCATCGAAGGACACACACAGTTGACATTTTTGAGGTACAATCCAGATGCATACAAAGTGGCCGGGCAATTGCAAAAGATAAGGAAGACTACAAGGGAGGAATGGCTGTTGGCACATTTGATGTCACTGTCACCATCGAGTGACGGTCTATGTGTAGACTACGCGTACTACGATTCGCCGAGTGCCAGTGCAGTGCGGCCATCAATTTGCGATGATCTCGAATACGATGTGCATCTGCGGGAGGTTGTGAGTCGTGTTGGTGTTGAATAAATAATCTTTTGAATTTCTATCTTTTTATTTGATTCGACTGATTTCTACAAGGCGACAACATGGAAATATGGTGTAAATGAAACAGTGAAAATGTAAAAGAGTGAAAATAAAATAGTATAAAATTTATCACATTTATCTTGGTTGAAGCTGTACATTCGCCAAATAGGCTGGACACGCCGGCGTACACACTGGACACTCAGTCTACACAAGAACAGAATGAAAAGATAAAATGAAAAGATAAAATGAAAAGATAAAATGAGATCTGTCCAGACTAAATCTTATGTACATATTTATCACATTTATCTTGGCTGAACGTCAACTCAGATATGCTGAACACACAGACTCCGGCGAACACTCAGTCTACACACTGGCCGAGCAGACTTCACTGGACACAAAATGAAAAGATGAATTGAGAAAATGAAATTGAGAAAATGTAAAAGAGTGAAAATAAAATAGTATAAAATTTCATCACATTTCATTTCTTCAAGCTGTAACAACATTCAGTGTAAACGTCCAAATCGCATTGTGTGTTTGGTACAGTGAGCGGTCAGGATTTCGCAGGGTCAGTTTTATTTGACAAAACGAATCGCCTGATGCGTTGACCAGATCGGATCGCAGACCACCTTCTCGAAAAAGGGACGACAAATTAATCCGCGCGAAGGTGGATTTTATGTCTGCTCCCGAAATGTGAACCAAGTTTGAATTGGTTTTCATTTGCTTATCGTTCAACTCAATCAACAAAATTTCGGGCGGGTCCATTCGGTAAATCGACCATGCAGAAAGAGGAAAAATTCGGGGGGCTGACAATGCCATACCCAGCGGCATGTCGCCGGCGACACCGAACACGATCGCGGTCAGAGCGAAGCCTTTCTGATCGATCGCACTGAACGATGCAGGGCCAATGGCGGACGGTGCTTTCCTCGGCAAACCGAGAATGCAGGGGTCGATGCTGTTGGCATAGTATTCTTTGTCCAGCAGGAAACTCGGGTATGGCACCTGCGGTTCGATCAGCCAGGCGTTCGATCGACCGAGTGCAGCTGTTGTGCAAGAAACACTAAGTGTGAGTTGGTCGGGCCGAGGTACGCTATGGACGATGGCGGAAATTCTGGAAACGGTGCCGACATCGCATCCCGCAGGCGCAGTGACACTGCCGAAAGTCGGATTTTCTTGCCATTCCAAAAGGCCGCTACTCGTGGTCTGCAAAGATGCAGCCAAGACACCGGAATCTGTCTGACGTAACTGAAGCAAGTCGCCGGGCACGTAGCCGTGAATCCACGGTCGCACAGCGCCATCAGCGCCGATGACTCCTGTTGTCAGCGTTATCTCCGCATTTCCGCTGCCTTGCACATCGACCACTAAAATAGAATACGGCAACGGGTCGCAGCTGAATTGCATACGTCTTTGCTGGCCGATTATGCTAGCAGACCAAACGCCTTTGGATGGCACTTCCGTGCCATCTGGTTGCAGTAAATGAGGCAAACAGACGTACTCCGGCGAAACGTAGACCCAGCTGCCCGTGTAGTTTATCTGTTGAAACCCGATAGTGCTTGCCTTGATCTGTGACATGCCAAACTGTAGGGAAAAACGACAGGGCGACGGAAGAACAATGATCCCGTCAGTCTGTGCTTGAAAAATGAAACGAAAGAGGGCGGCGTCGTTGGGGTGCCGGTCGACGGAGACGAGGATGGGGGCGCTGTTCGTCAGGGCAGACAAGCGAGTCAAGCCTGTGGACAAAGTTGCCGCCAGTGTCGAAGGTGTATACCTGCCCATCGGCACCTGAAACAGTTGCGAGGCGCCACTGGTGTCTGTGAATTGCAGACTGTACGGTGACGCAAGCGGTGTTTGGGATGAGGTGTATTTCTCCGTTAGACCGGCTGAGGGTGGTAAAAGCAGAGGCTGTAGAGCACCGAACCAGGCGTTTGTGAACCTGTGTGTACTGGTTGCACCGACGGGGCGATTCGATATGTCGTACCAACCGATCGGAAGTTTGCCAACCATCACCTGTTGGAGAGCGTTGCCGCTCAGGATGTGGGAGCTTGTCGAAAAATTTTGGAGGACAAGTCCGTCAGTTCCATTGGTCAACATGAAAACGCTGTTCAGCTGATCTCTGTCGATTTTGTTCTGAGCCGCAAAATCGTGAGACCCGTCGTCGCGGTCGAGCGGATGTTGTACGTGCCAGGCCGCACTCAGCCCAGCTACCCCCGCGGCAGCAGCCAACCCGTCCCCGGAAATGCTCAGCTGCAGGGTTCCCGAGTCGGGCAGCGATAGTGTCTCGGTGGTGAAAACGAGACATCCTTTGCGGGAGTCGACGCCCACCTTGTAGATTTGTCGCACGCCTGAGTAAGCAAGTGCCATATTGACGATATTGGCCAAAAAGAGGGTGCCGGCCACCGGAGGTGCATGCAGACAGCCGGTGGGCGTGGCCACCGCACCAGTGAGACTGGACGTCATAGTGGCGCGGGCCCCTGTGACTCTGAATCTGGTGCTGCTGACAAACTGCAAATTGGCTGGGTCAAAGGCCACGTCGCCCAACACGGTGTCGACGAGGCGAACTGAATCTCCCCAGACCCAGTGACGGGCCAGGTTGGCCTGTGTGGCGTCCATCGGCATCGCTGCTGCTTCGGTGCTCGGTAGGGCCCACAGACAGTGCGGCTGCCCGGTGCTGACGTCCAGTGTGTAGCCTTGAGTAGAATCGTTGGTAACTATCGTCATGGCGACGATGTCGTTGGATTGCAGGGGTAGCTCGATTGTTCCGGTATGCTGGGTGGAGTTGGATCGCTCCGTCACCACGATGGTGTGGCTATTAGGGCCCAGCTGGATGCCTTCGCTGAAGCACACGCGGCTAAATGCGTCCTCGATGGGAAACTGTGACAGCGGGAGCTCCAGCGTGGACAGGGTGATACGGGTTGCGTTTTTCAGATTCGTGTTGGGCATCGTAAATACATACCCCCCGTCGGCATCCACGTACTTGGCGTCCGTGCTCGACATTGAAAAGGTGTAGGACACTCCCTTTTGGGTAATGTCCATCTCTGTGTTAGAAATAACTGATAGAAATTTTCTATTTTTTTGTTCAACCCTTACACCGCTAGCCAGATAACCGCTTGATCGTCTTGTTCATCGGGTGTCAGCAGGTGTCGATAAATCTCGACGGCCGCTTGCGGATCATCCCCGTACCTGCGCTGGCAGACGCTCGCGTTCTGTGCCAGCACGGCCAGGCGATCTTGCTGTTCGGCGCGAGTGTACGAGGACAATTGTTTGACGAATCCGGGGTACATGGCACATAGCGATACCGTGTCGGGCGTTGTGATAGCCAATACGACGGTGTCTGCGTAAAAGAGTGAGGCACGCGCTAGGCGCAGCATGTCCTGAGCAGTCGGTAGGCGGCCGTCGCAGGCGTCCGGCCGCAACAGCAGGTTCACGATGTAGTATTGCGGATACTCGACTGGTCGCATATTGTACAGCGGGAGCGACATATGCTGGAGGCACGAGTCCGTGGAATCGGATTGTGCCACTGAGGCGTGCACTCGTGTCGCTGCCACCTTGCCTGGTTGGTCGTCCAGTTCCCTCTCGGTTCCCAGAGGCAGCAGGCGGGCGCCGAGCACGGAAAAGGTGCGGCCGTCTCCGGCGTCGACGACGTACTCCGTGTCGGCTCCGTGCATTCGAATGCTTTGTACAACCACCTCCTCGGCCGTGGGGCGGTAGAGCACCACGTCCCCCGGCGCAAATGTCCGAGCAGAAAACATCTGATTGTTCACAACCTGCGGCAGCTTGACGGCAAAGGCATGCTCACGATGTTCGTTGCGCAACGACTCGAGACGCTGGCGCCATTCCGCCTGCTGTAGCATGTCCATCAGGGTGGTCTGAATGTAGGTTATCGTTCGTTCAAAGCCCCTGTGCTCCAGGACACTGACTCTGTTGGGCAAAGACTTTTCCATCGTGGCCTGCACCAGCTCTCGGACGTCGAGATGCTGCAACTGATCAATCGCCCGTTTCATAACGACGCGCTGCTGTTGCAATACTTCTGCTATAGTGTCCACTTCGATGCTGCGAGGCACGGTGGCGGTGACGTTCACCTGCTTGGTCACATCGAGCGGCGGGTCCCCCTCGAAGCGGACAAAGTGCCTTTTTCTGCGCTGTATCTGTCTTGCCTTGTCGGTCATGTATGCAACACTTGCTAAATGTGCGAGTAAAAAAAAAAGAGACTGTTTTAGTCACACAACCAAAAGTACAATGAGATTATAGTCCCTACCACACTCACCGTTGCTATCAAAGCTACACTCGTCGTGCAACATGCTGTGCACAAACATTGAGACCGACCACACCAGAGCGTCTTTTCGTGCTTGTGCGATCTGTTGCAGTTGCGACAACTCGGAACCAAATTCGTGTCGTCCCGAGGGTCGACAACACCACAACACACCTGGTCTTCGATGTCAGCGAAACGTACAGGGTAGTGGTCGATGTCAAACGGTTTTGACTCCAAATTCAAGCCACAATGCCAACAACACTGGGGGCCATGGGGATTGTCATCTTTCTGCAAAATTTTCTCACGCTGCGCTTGGGTAAATCGCGGTCGACCCATCACTTTGACTTTGACAGTGATGTTTTTACCCGCCAGGGTTCAATACCTTTTGCACGACATCCGTGGCGTTTTGCATCATCGTCTTTCCCTCTGTTGTGGGACTCTTTCCATTTGGATTTGGCAGACTCTTTGGCAGAGTCTGCAACCCCTGCAATGAATTTTGTGCGCTCTTGTTGCGACGGTGCGCGATGATCCCAAGGGTAACGGCCCCGACAGTGGCGACCACCAACATAACAATCAGCCAGGTTTTCATTGTGTTTTAATCTATGTACTTTTTTTTTATGTATGGCTCATTCAAGCATTTCCCTTTTTTTCCCACAGTCAGAAAATATTGTAGAAAAAAGAAACAATTTGCTCACAATCGTTCAAAACATTTTTTTCACAGAATGACGAAGACACCGACAATGCAACACGCGAGTACTATGCGCTCGGGCAAGCTGCATAGCAACAATGCCAGCATGGCAAAGCGACTCCTCCGCAAATACACGACCCACAAGCCGAGCACGCCGAAAGTAGCGACCCCGGTGATCCAGCTGCCGATTGTGTCGAGTCTGCGACAAGAATACATGCGCATAATGACTTCTCGTGCCGAGCATTGGTATCAAGTCATCGCAGAGGCTTGTACAGTCTACAATGCCCGTCTGACCCCGATGCCGTCACAGGACGCGTTGCTGCAGACCATACGCGACTGGATACAAGAATCCAACCAGCAGATGCACTTTTCGGCTGTGGCTCTAACGACGGAAGACCCCGAGTACAACACCGAATTCCAGTGCGACAGCTTGCAGACGAAGATGTTTGTGGACAAGGTCTGTCCGTGTGTTCTGACCATAGCTGGCGAGCAACTGCAAGACGAGTGCAAACTGTGGCGTATGTACACCTGGCAGTCACTGGATTGGGCCAACACCCGTGGGTGTAAAGAGCCGTGCACTGCGCTCCTCACCGCCATGATACATGCAGAATGGCTATTGGAATTTGCCAAACGGTCGGGCAGGCCGCTGGAACTCAACGAAATGCGAGGCGAACTCCTAGCATTCAGAGAATAAAACATAAAATCTTACAGAGTACAGAAATAAATTAGTTTTTTTCTACACATTTTGTCGAGCACTAGTACGCAACGAGCTGCCCCCCGCCCCCATACACGCGCAGTTGGGTTTCGCAGCACGCAGTTCGAGAGACATCAAGCGCGTGATATTGCGCTGCTATCGCTTTTACTAAAGTACCAATGACAACGAGGCACCGATTCGCGCTTTCCCCCCCGATATGATCGTTGTTGCAATCGATATTGGTCTGACCAACCTGGGCCTATGCAAAGTTCGAGTTCGTGGAAAGGACGACTACGAGTGCCTTGTGGCAGACCTCGTGGATACGACAAGCTTCATATGTGATCAGCGGACTTGCAAGCTTCGACATTCAGCATGTCACGTCGATTGGATCGACCATTTGCTACAGAGATACCGAGCAGACTTTGACGAAGCGGACATCGTCCTAATAGAACGACAACCACCCCTGGGCCATAAGGCACCCGAACAGCTGCTGTACGCTGCTCTGCGGGACAAGGCAGTACTCATCCACCCACGCAGTTTCTTGGCCTGGGTGGGCATCGGGTCGATGGACTACGAACTTCGTAAGGATGCCATAGTCAGACGAGCCAAGCGGATTTACAAAGATGACGTCGCCCAGACTGCCTTGAAAAGGGAAAGAGCACACGATATTGGCGACTGTCTCAATTTTGTCGACTACCACGTCGCAACAGACAAAGCGATGCAGCGTCGGTTCGAGAAGCCCATACCACCACTGTTGTGCGCTGCTTTCGATCAGCTTGAGCAATTTCGGTTTTGTGGTAAACGAAAACGTGACACCAACGAAAATAAAAAATCATATTGTTTTTCTTGATTTTTTGACTAGAGGGTTTGAGGTTACCAGCCAAGATAAATGTGATGAAATTTTATACTATTTTTATTTTCACTCTTTTACATTTGCACTCTTTTACACTTTCACTCTTTTACATTTTCACTCTTTTACATTTTCATTGTGTGTCCAGTGGAGTCTGCTCGGCCAGTGTGTAGACTGCATGTTTAGTCTATTTGGTGAATGCACAGCTTCATCCAAGATAAATGTGATTAAATTTTTTATACTATTTTATTTTCACCATATTCCCATGTCGTCGCCTTGTAGGAATCAGTCGAATCAAATAAAAAGTTGGAAATTCAAAAGATTATTTATTCAACACCAACACGACTCACAACCTCCCGCAGATGCGCATCGTACTCGAGATCATCGCAAATTGATGGACGCACTGCACTGGCACTCGGCGAATCGTAGTACGCGTAGTCTACACATAGACCGTCACTCGATGGTGGCAGTGACATCAAATGTGCCAACAGCCATTCCTCCCTTGCAGTCTTTCTTATCTTTTGCAATTGCCCAGCCACTTTGTATGCATCTGGATTGTACCTCAAAAATGTCAACTGTGTGTGTCCTTCGAGGACCATGGACTCGTAAATCTTTGTCATTCTTTTCATGTCGCACCCGATGGATCCGTACCCGAATCGATGTTGACCCTCGTCTACTTCGAGTGCAACTAGGTGGCCAGATGCTGTGGTAAGCATAAAATCCACTCGTGCAAATTTGCCATCAATGTCACCCACACATTTGAAATCTACGTGCATCTCTCTTTTAAAATGCATCGGAGGAGGCTTGACTCCGCCGGCCAGCAACGGAGTGTATCCGGCCTTTTCAAGTGCAAGCTCGACTCGGCGTTCTTGCTTCTTTTGCCTCGCTTGACCTTCCTGGGTGTGCATTGCCTTTTTGTGGGTGACGACGTGAGAACTCTGGGTTGTAGCGTACCCACACCCTGGAAAGTCACACTGGAACGGTTTCTCGCCGGTGTGTGTCCGTTTGTGGACGGTTAGGTTGCCACTTTCACTGCATGCGTACCCACACCCTGCAAAGTCACATTGAAACGGTTTCTCCCCGGTGTGTGTCAGTTTGTGGCTGGTGAGATGGTCACTCGTGGTTGTAGCGTACCCACACCCTGCAAAGTCACATTGAAACGGTTTCTCGCCGGTGTGTGTCCGTTTGTGGGTAACGAGGCTGCCACTTTGGGTGCATGCGTAATTACACCCTGGAAAGTCACATTGAAACGGTTTCTCGCCGGTGTGTGTCCGTTTGTGCCTGGTTAGGTTGCCACTTGCACTGCATGCGTAATTACACCCTGCAAAGTCACATTGAAACGGTTTCTCGCCGGTGTGGGTCCGTTTGTGGGCGGCGAGGTTGCCACTCTGGGTGCATGCATAATTACACCCTGGAAAGTCACATTGAAACGGTTTCTCCCCGGTGTGTGTCAGTTTGTGGCTGGTTAGGTGGCCACTTGTGGTGCATGCGTAATTACACCCTGGAACGTCACATTCAAACGGTGCTGCTGACAAATGGCCACCTGTCTGTTGCTTTCGCTTGCGAGAGGCGCATGCACCAATGCCATTCTGCACCAGAAATTTTATCATCAATTTTCTATTGTCGCTTACACATTGGCTAAGAAATATTCGCTTTTATTCACGTAACTTTGTTTGGACCTTTTATCGTTGTGCTTTATACGCGAAGATCGTGTCAAGTCCAGCCTGAGTGGTCACTGAAGTCTGAGTGTTCAGTGTGTAGACTGCATGTTTAGCCTATTTGGTGAATGCACAGCTTCAGCCAAGATAAATGTGATGTACATATTTATACTATTTTATTTTCACTACTTTATTTTCACTTTATTTTCACATTTTCACTTTATTTTCACTTTCACTTAATTTTTTACTACTTTTATTTTTGCTTCGTCAACTGTTCATAGGCAGCAGAGATTGCTTGAAATCTGAGCGTCGCATCAAAGCTATGACTGCGATCAGGATGCCATTTCAAGCACCCCTGTAGGTAAGCACGACGAATGTCATGTGTCGAGCATGAAGTGGGCAACCCGAGCGTCACGTAAGGGTCAAGAGTTCGTCTGACTTGTCGCGGAGGCGGACGTGGAGGAGGCGGCGAAGGCGGCGAAGGCGACGAAGGCGGCAAAGGCGTAGGAGCAGCCGGTCGCGCAGGAGGGGCCTGTGGCTGAGGCCTTGTTGCATACTCAGTATTGTCGGCCATCGTCACTTTACATTTTGCACGCGTGTACTGGTGTGCCGGTGGCCGAGTGAGCAGCGTCAATTCGCTGCCGCCCCGAAAGCAATGGCGGCCACCCTCCTGCAGATTCATGATCTCCCAAAAAGGCTTCGAGACCGTCTCTGTCCGGGAGACCAGAAACAGCATGGCCCCGAATTGCTTCTTATGCCGTCCGTTGGACAGACGTGTCGCCCTGCCAAATGCTTGCCGTACACGTCGACTGACACTTACCGCAGATTGGGTGAGCGTGACAATCACATTGCAACTTGGGAAATTCAGGCCCTCTGTCGGTATATTGATACCGATTAGCCACTGTGCACGACCGGTGGAAAAGCTCTCGATCTGCTGCTGGACAAGCTGACGACCTTGGGTACCGTAAACGAGCGCGATCTCACCTGCATCGGTTGCAAACCCATGCCGGATCATGCAGCGTACTACAGTGTCCATTTGAGACTGCTTTGACACGTAAATGATGCCGCGAACCTCAGGCAAGTCGACATTGTGCCTAAGAATAGCAATGATGTTTTGAAGGACGCTGTCGATTTCATCTTCAGTCAGGTTGGACACACCCCTACAGAGTCGGCCTCCGTCGTCGCCCACCCATCTGTCCGGCGCGGTGTGTAGTTGCACAGACTGAAAAGGCGCGATGATACCATTATGCACACACTTTTCTATGGTCAGCTCGTACAGTGGTTGAATCGGCAATGCGAAGTGTCTGCATGCAGCTATAGCAGACACCCTCTCTTCTACGTCTTCGGCCGTGAAACCAAACGTCCAGTTTGCGACTTTACCAGACTTGTAGGCAGGAGATAGAGATCTTGCGAGACCTTCGGCGAAAACATGGTGAAACTCGTCGAGCAGTACGACTACTTCGCGGGTGATCAAATCACAATCTCTCAACAGCAGTGAGTACGAGTCGTAGGTAATCATGGTGATGTCTCCAAACAACCAACGGTTTGGAGTTGCCTTCTCGACATTCACGGTTCCGGCTGTGAATCTCACCACATCCTGGTACCACTGGTCCATCATGGCGGCTGTGGGACACACGACAATAGCCTTCGTGTCCCACGTCACTTGTCGCAATGCCCACCAAATTGCCAATGCCAGATATGTCTTGCCGCTACCGACAGCCATGTTGAAGTAGCCGATGTGACTGGGACCGGACCAGTTGACCACTGCCTGTAGCCCGTCCACTTGGTGTGGCCGCAGCTGTATTTCGTTCGAAGGCCAAATGACTTGCTGTGTCTTGAGTGTCTGCACGGCTTGCATCGCATTGCTGTGTGCAACTGCTGCGCTCTTTGGCTTGGGCAACCACTCTCGCGACATGTTGCTGAGTCGGGGTGCGGCCTCGAACATTGCAGCAAATGCGGCACGTTGACCCTGCTGGCTCTCGTGCCATCCTGGTTGCTTAGGCTCGGTGAAGTTGCTGTACAATTTTCGACAGATGCGCTTTTTGGGTTGCTTCTGCGACATGTTGGTTCTTTGGCAGCTGACGGCCATTGGCCAATTCATGACTTCGTAACAATATATTTTGTACCAAACCTTGTACCAACGAAAAAAACAAAAAAATGGTACCGTTTTTGTACCAATGCTTGCTTGGGAGCAACTTTGGTACAAACGTTTTGTACCATTGGGAGGCACGAGAATCTATATAAAGCGAATGGTCTAGACCAATGACATTGGAACACACATGCAACAGCCCCAATTCTCAACGCCACCGACTGCCAAGCGCCAGCGAGCAGGGCCTTGTATTGTGCTGACACGCAAGCGGGCAAACACGACAGATGTCGAAGATGTCAGGACTCGCGCGCGCGTGACGACCGTTGCCTTGGTTGAAGAAGCGGAGAGCTGCGTTCAGCATATGCGAGTTGCTTTACCTGCCCTGCTTCACGCGCATGGCGTAGACAACACTGCAAAAGCAATATTGTATCGCACACACATCCTTGCACGACATTTCCTACAGTCTTCATGGATGCCGGCAGCTGATTTGGGATTGCATGCTGACTCGACATTGACCTTGTTTCTCAGTGAACATTATGACAAACTGCATCGCCTCGTCACCTCGCTACGGGCACTTTGTTTGGTACCCGAGGCCCACGATTTGAGGCCAATCGAGTCGCGTATCAGCGCCATTTTCAATCAGTTGGCTGCACTCACAAACTGTTGCTACTGAGTTGCAACATGTACAAAATAAAATAGTGAAAATAAAATAGTATAAAATTTCATCACATTTGTCTTGGCTGTACGGCTGTACGTTCACCAAATAGGCTAAACATGCAGTCTACACACTGACCATAAAAGGTCAAAACAAAGTTACGTGAATAAAAGCGAATATTTCTTAGCCAATAAAAGCGAATATTTCTTAGCTGTAACTGTCATGTCTGTCATGAACCGATGTTCAATCCAACTCGAGCAAGCTTGTGAATATGCTGGGCCGTTGTACAGCGTTCGTACAACTGACCTGACCGATGCAATGAGCATACGGCGCGCGTTGATTCAATTACACGGAAGCTATGTCTTCGAGCAAATGCTCACCGGCAATCGTCTCGTCAAAAACACATTTGCCGAGAAATGCCCCCTCGGCGACTTGCTGTGTCGCCTGGCTTTCGTACCAATCCGGGTGCATGCTGAAAGCCCCCAAGGTGGCTGGGTGCGCTTCTCGCGACGAGTCGACACTGACCCGGAATGGCTGACGACTGATGATCTCATTTTAGATGAGGGGATTCTGATCGCCTCTCCAAGCGAAATGCATACAACGTTTCGCCTGGCTAGAGTCGCGGATATCGGCGCTCTTGAGATGTTCGTGCGGCTCGTGCCCTGGACGAGTGCAACCACAGAGACTGCAAAATACCGTGCGGTCTCCAGTATCAACTGTGTACAGGAAGCGAATTGCTGGCAGGTCTCGTTTCGACTGACAGGGCGCTTGACTATCGAGCAAGTGGCCGAACAGCTCGACGAAGCGCTGCGTTCCGAAAGCATAGGGCCAACAAAAACACAGGCTTTCATGAATGACACAGTGAGCACACCAATGCCTCGCAAGATGGCCTGCGTCCACAATGTACGTCCAGAGGTCGACTGGTACAGCACGATGTCGCACGCATTCGATGCCACCGAACTGGCGCTCTTCGAAGTGGGTAGCCAAACTGGCGAAAAGCTACTCGACGAAGCGTTGTTCATGAAAATGATTTCGACGCAGCAACAGCTCGACAGCATGTCTAGCTACGAGAAACGCCAAGGACGAGCTGCCTCGAATCCGTGGGAGTGTTTAGGCAAGCATATTTTCATCAATCGGGCTGCCCTCAAAATGGCGGAAATGGATAAGTTGTTCGGCCTGTTACCAGCCGCGGCCAAGCTGGCCGTGCAAAACGGATCAGACCGTATCCGCATAGGTGATTTTGGATCAGGGCCAGGGGGCTTTAGCGAGTATTGCTTGTGGCGGGCAGCCCCCAGCACAGTGTCGAAGACATACAAACGTGACAGGACAGAGCTGCACGAGCTACTACAAGAGTCTCTGCACGGCGTATCTATCGTTGGCGTCACTCTGGCCAACGAGAAGGACGATTTCCGTGTCGCGGACTTTGTCATAGCACCCACTGAACGAGAGGAATTCACATCGGTCTATGGCCCAGAGGGTACCGGTGATCTCACGTGCCCGCAAGTCTGCCATGACGTAAGGTCGCATGTCGGTGAAGACATGTTACAGTTGGTATTGTGCGACGGAGGGTTCGACACGTCGGGTCGCGAAGCTGAGCAGGAGATGCTCTCTGTGGCACTTATCTGCAGCGAGGCGGCGCTCGGACTAGAAACGTTGTCCACGGGGGGAAGTTTGTTGTGTAAAATCTTTCTGACCAGTTCACCGGTCATGTGTCGATTGTTGGCGGTGCTGGCGACCGCCTTTGACCGCATCTGCATCGTCAAACCTACGTCGTCGAGACCTGCCAATAGCGAACGCTACGTGGTATGCGAGGGCTACCGCGAGAGCGGGTCGTCTTCGGCTGGGCTGCTGCGCCAGGCGGCCGAAGCTGTCACCAACGGACGCCCAATGCTGCTCCCGGCGAACATGTCGGAAGACTTTGTCCGCTGGCTCCGGAAAATCACCAATCGCCACATGGTACACCAGACGAAGGCTCTCGTGAGGTATGTGCAGGGGCGCAAAGATGCCAACATCGACCCACAAGCAATGAAGGAAGACGCTTTTAAATTCTGGTGCCTGAACTTGCACCTGCAGACGGGTCGCAAACGGAAAAACATGTAGACAAATAAACTGTTTGTTTATCAATAAAAAATGCCTGAAAAGTCACCTCACACTAGCAACTCGACATCTGCTCGTACCACCCCCATGGTTGTCAAAGGGTACCACCTGGAGCCAATAATCTACACTGGCAATTTGCCCGTGTACAAGTGTCGAGGCGAAATGCACTAGTTAGACTCGTCTGTTGTTGGTGAACACACAGACTCCGGCGAACACTCAGTCTACACACTGGCCGAGCAGACTCCACTGGACACACAATGAAAAGATAAATAGTGAAAATAAAAATAGTATAAAATTTCATCACATTTATCTTGGCTGGTAACCTCAAACCCTCTAGTCAAAAAATCAAGAAAAACAATATGATTTTTTATTTTCGTTGGTGTCACGTT
>Ga0209713_10000117_pt1 | contig 42838 bp, 38 predicted proteins | sample ArcOceMetagenome_3_FD_187444 | JGI IMG/M metagenome (GOLD analysis project Ga0209713, IMG submission 187444) | Marine eukaryotic phytoplankton communities from Arctic Ocean - Arctic Ocean- Svalbard ARC20M Metagenome (SPAdes) (version 2) | ecosystem: Environmental > Aquatic > Marine > Oceanic...
AAACCTTTTAATGACGCTATAATATGCCTACGACCTGTAAGGGTATTAATTTTTTGAGGATGCACCTATGACTATGGAATTTATTAATTTACTCACTCGCTGGGGCCACGTTTTGTTCGGCATCACTTGGATTGGAATGCTTTACTACTTTAACTTTGTTCAAGGTGGTTATTTTAAACAGGCTACAGCGGAAGGTTTAGCCGATGCGAAAGCGAAATTAGCGCCAAGTGCTCTTTGGTGGTTCCGTTGGGGTGCTATGTGGACATTCGTCACGGGTATTATTTTGTTAGGCATGGTGCATGGCTATGGTCAACTCAATAACTATATAGTGGTTGGCGCGACCATGGGCACCTTGATGGCGGCTAATGTTTGGATGATTATCTGGCCGGCTCAAAAAATAGCGTTAGGTATTGTTGAAGGTGGCGATAAAGCGGCTGCTGGCGCCAAGGCGTTGCTTGCGTCACGTACCAACACGTTATTTTCGGCACCAATGTTATTTGGCATGTTTGCCGGCCCACACTACCCAGGGTACGGTTACGGTACTGCTGTTGGCGGAACCGGACTGATTGTGGCTTTAGTTATTATCCTCGCATTAGAAGTTAATGGTCTTAAGGGTAAGCAGGGTCCTATGACGACTGTAAAAGGCGTGATTGGCTCAAGCTTGGCACTGACTGCTGTGATGATTGGCGCTCTTAACTTTCTATAAAGCCTCAAATGACAGTTAAAACCGGTGTTTGTTGACAGGCACCGGTTTTTTTATGCCTGATGTTTTTATATCATGGCCAATAACAGCGTATAATTGCCTGTAGAGTGGTTTTATTAAATCTAAAGCGGATAACAAGGAACTAACAGTTACCATGGACAAAAAACCAAGATCGCCGATTGTCGCTGAACGAGACGATATGATTGGGCGCACGACTTCCGATAAACGCGCTGATCAGGCAAACTCAAAAACAAGCGCAACATCAAGCACTGGGCTGTCTGGGCCCATGAGGTCGCTGGTGTTACTGACGTTTTTTGGTTTGATCGGAGCGGGTCTTTTTGGTTGGTCTGAGTATCAACAGCTTTCAAGTAAGCATGAAAATTTGCAAAGTCGCTTCGAATTACTTGAATCACGTTTGAGTAGCACCGATGAGTCAGTTACGCAGTCAGGTGCCGCCATGCAGGTCAATATTAGCAAACATAGTGATGAGTTAAAGAAGCACTGGAGCGAAATTAGAAAGCTTTGGGGTGTCACCAATGATATTAACAAAACCAAGATTTCAGATAATAAAAAGGATATCGCATTTTTGGCTAAGCAACGGCTTGCTATTGAGCAGTCGATTAAAAATTTGGGCAAAAAAGTCGAAAAAGACAGTGATACAGTGAGTGATGTTGGGCTCAACTATCTGACGTTGACTGAGGAGTTAAACACCGCTAATCAGGCGCTACGTAATTATGTTGATCAACTTAATCAGTTAAAAGCTGCTACAGCTAAAACTAACCAAGCCCAGTCAGATAATACCGATGCGATTGCGGCCATGGACAGTTTTCGACGAAAAACTACCCAGAAAATCTATGACTTAGAGCAACGAGCGGCTGTGCCTTCGCCAATTGTCTTGCCTGAGACGCCAATATCTGAGCCTTAAAAACCTCAGCGCAGAGGACAGTGTTTGATCACCAACAGAGGTTAGTTGTGACATTATGGCGAATACTTTTTACTGGCATGATTATGAAACCTTCGGAATTGACCCGTCCAAAGATCGCCCCTCGCAGTTTGCTGGGCTTCGCACTGATGAAGATCTCAACCCAATTGGCGAACCACTGGTTATTTATTGCCAGCCGCAAAAAGATATTTTGCCATCCCCACAAGCCTGCTTAGTCACCGGCATTACGCCTCAGCTGGCTCTGCAGAACGGCCTTTCCGAACCCGAGTTCATCGCTGCTATACATCAGCAATTGTCGCTTCCTGGTACCTGTGGCGTTGGTTACAACAGTATCCGTTTTGATGATGAAGTTAGTCGCTATTGCCTCTATCGAAATTTCTATGATCCTTATCAAAGAGAGTGGAAAAACGGTAATTCTCGCTGGGATATCTTGGATATGCTGCGGCTGACTCGGGCATTGCGCCCTGAAGGCATAGAGTGGACTGACCATGAGCCTGGGCGGCCAAGCTTTAAGTTGGAACACCTCACCGCGGCCAACGGCATTGCCCATGAGGCTGCTCATGATGCCTTATCTGATGTTACTGCCACTATTGCCATGGCCAAGTTGGTGAAACAAAAGCAACCCCGGTTGTTCGATTATGTGGTTAACCACCGTAGTAAAAGAAGCGTCACCGAAATGCTTGATTTAAATCATCGCAAACCCTTTTTTCACATCTCCGGAATGCTCTCTAGCGCTAATATGTACGGGGCAATAATGATGCCACTAGCAATGCATCCGACCAATAGCAATGGCATTATCTGTGTCGATTTATCGGCTGATCCTGAGCTTCTACTGGGCCAAAATGTTGATCAAATTATCCGCGGAGTTTTCACCGCTGGCGATCAATTGTCATCTGAGGAGCAGCGTATTCCTCTCAAGGTTGTGCACATTAATAAGGCGCCGGTGGTCACCACCCATAAACTGATTGATGCCGCGGCTGCCAAGCGCTTGAACATAAACGTTGAGCAGTGCGAAGCGCATTGGCGAAAACTTAATCAGGTAGATTTGCGCGACAAATTACATGCCGTGTTTGCTGAGCGCACGTTTCCTAAAAAAACTGACGCAGAACAGCAGTTGTATGAAGGCTTCTTACCCAATAGCGATCGCAACTTGCTGGATGAGGTACGTAACACCACCAGTGAAGGGTTTAAAAAGCACCAATTTCACTTTTCAGACGAACGCTATAATCAACTCCTGTTCAGTTATCGTGCGCGTTTCTTTAATGACTCTCTGTCTGCTCAGGAGCAGGCAACTTGGCTAGAGTCTTGTCGATGGCGGCTGCACGATGAAGACGCCGGCTACTTAACCGTAAAGCGGCTGTTGGCCGAGGTTGAACAACTGTTAGCTGCGGGAGACCTCCCTACGGAGAAAGTGGCCGTCCTTGACGCCTTGAAACAGTGGACTTTGATGGTAGATGGTGAATTTTCACTATCAAACTAGAGTGCAGAGGCGAAACAGGCTAAAATCCCCCATACTCATTTATTGCACCGAGGTTAACCCTTGAACTTTACCGGCGCGCATATTCTTTCTATCAACCAATTTCAGCGCGAAGATGTCGATCGCGTATTTGCTGTGGCTGATAACATGGAACCCTATGCCTTGCGCAAACGGGTGACCCGAGTGCTTGAAGGGGCAATTTTAGGTAACATGTTTTTTGAAGCGAGCACCCGAACACGGGTCAGCTTTGGGTCGGCGTTTAATCTACTCGGCGGTGAAGTGCGCGAGACCGCCGGCTTTGAGAACTCAGCATTGGTAAAGGGTGAGTCTCTACAGGATACTGCCAGAGTATTGTCTGGATTTAGTGACGTGATCTGCATGCGACACCCACAGCCTGGGTCTGTGGCCGACTTTGCTGCTGCTAGCCGTGTACCGGTATTAAATGGTGGCGACGGTGCTAATGAGCATCCCACTCAAGCATTGCTAGATCTCTACACCATTCGCAAAGAGATGGCTGACAAAGGGCGCGATATCGATGGATTAAGCGTTGCTATGATTGGTGATCTTCGGCATGGGCGCACCGTACACTCACTGGGCAAACTGCTGTCTTTATATAAAAATATTCGTGTGGTGCTGATATCGCCAAAAGAACTCACTCTGCCTGACTCTATTGTTGAGTCCATGCGCGCTGCTGGGGTTGATGTGAGTATTTCTCATGAACTGACCCAGAGTATTGCCGCGGTTGATATTGTCTACTCGACGCGAATTCAAGAAGAGCGTTTCTCCAGCAAGCAGGAAGCTGATCTTTATCGCGGTAAATTCCGTCTCAATCAAGCTATTTATACTCAGTACTGCCAGCCAAATACAGTGATTATGCATCCACTGCCGCGAGACTCTCGAGCCGATGCTAATGAGCTAGATAGCGATTTAGATGACAATCCAAATTTGGCTATTTTTCGGCAGACAGATAATGGTGTTCTGGTGAGAATGGCGCTGTTTGCCCTAGTATTAAATGTGGCAGATAAGGTAGATGATTTCGCCTATGAAGTACGCTGGTACAATGCCCGCCAAAACCGCATCACACCCTAAATAACAATAATTATTAGTCGACTGACATCATGAATGATTTTGACGATATTCGTCCGTTTAACGATAGTGAAGTGCCGGCAGCATTGGCCCGGCTCATTGCCGACTCCGAGATGATGAATTTGTTGCTCTCTCGACAATTTCCTGTGCTCACCAAGATATTTCCTGGTGTTTTCAACCTACTCGCTCGCCCTCTTTTACGTCGCAGTTTACGTAAGTTGACTAAGGGCGTGTCGACGATAAGTGATTTCCAGCATCATATGACCACACGCCTGGTTGGTGTATTAGAGAACAGTACCGATAGCTACCAGTTTAGGGGTTTAGATTGTCTTGACCCAGAGCGTGCGTATTTGTTTATGAGCAATCATCGTGACATCGCACTGGATCCGGCTATTATTTGTTTGGGCCTGACCTCTGCCGGTCGAAATACGGTGCGCATTGCGATTGGCGATAACTTACTCAGCAAGCCTTTTGCATCAGATCTTATGCGCGTTAATCGCAGTTTTATTGTTAAGCGTTCGGTGTCTGGGCGCAGAGAAAAGCTCGAAGCGCTGAAAAACCTATCACGCTATATTCGTCACAGCCTTAGTCAGGAAGCAGTATCTATCTGGATCGCTCAAGCTGAGGGGCGGGCGAAGGACGGAAAAGACAAAACCGAAACAGCGCTATTAAAGATGCTGGCATTGTCCAGAGATTCCGAGCAATCCTTTGCTGAGTCGACCGGTGAGTTAAATGTGATCCCTGTGTCTATTTCTTATGAGTATGATCCCTGTGATAGCGATAAAGCCTGCGAGCTTTACGCTCAGCAGAATGGAATGACCTACACTAAAGATCCCTTTGAGGATCTAGACAGTATTCAAAAAGGATTTGTTGGCTATAAAGGGCGTATCCAAGTCACATTTGGTGAGCCGGTGGCTGATAAGTACGAGACTGCTGATCTATTGGCCGCTGAAATTGATCGTCAAATTCATTTGAACTATCAGTTGTTCCCAAGCAATATTATTGCCTGGCAAATGCATTCTGAGAGTGTTGATACTAGTATTCTAGATGACTTAGAAAATCAATGGCCAGATGAAGATTGGACTCTAGCTAAACACCAATTTGAAACTCGAATCAACAGTATGCCCCAAGATCATCAGCCAATTGCTATTGCCGCCTATGCCGCACCGGTTGATAGTCAGTTACATTATTCTGCACAGTCTCAGAGGCTTTAACTTTTGTTGGATTCTGAGGTCAAAGATACGATTCAGCAGGGTTATCGCCAATTCCTAAATAACCGTGGTCTGAGCCCAAGGCTTGGGCAAAAACAGATGGTCGCTGCTATTGCCAATTGTCTTAGCGATGACGATGCTGATAAGCGCTTAGCGGTTATAGAGGCTGGTACTGGTACCGGTAAGACAGTCGGTTACCTGATTGCCGCTCTACCCATTGCCAGAGCCCTCAAAAAGACCGTAGTGGTGTCTACTGGCACCATTGCCCTGCAAGAGCAATTAATCAACAAAGATATCCCTGAACTTTTGGAATCCTGCGAATGGGATTACAGTTGCGCTCTGGTTAAGGGCCGCGGGCGCTATGCCTGTAATCTGCGTATGGAACAGCATCTTGATTCTATTAAGGCTAAAGACGCCGGTGTATTTTTGTTCGAAGATGATCAGCAATTTAATCCAAATGCGCAGACAGAAAGCCTCTATCGGGAGATGTGGGATGCCCTTGAGGACGGTTCTTGGAATGGAGATCGCGACTCTTGGGATACTCATATCAAAGATATGGAATGGCGGGCGTTAACCGTTGATCGGCGTCAGTGCACCGGCAGGCGCTGTCGTTTTGTAAATCAGTGCCCATTTTTTAAGGCGCGCGCAGATATCGAAGAAAGCGAGGTCATTGTTGCTAACCATGATTTGGTTATGGCCGACCTGGCTTTAGGCGGCGGTGCCATATTACCGCCCCCTGAAGACTGTATTTATATTTGCGATGAGGGCCACCGGCTCGGCGATACAGCGATTAGGCACTTTGGGGCTGAATGTCGAATCAATAGTACTCTGGCGTGGTTAGAGCGAATTCCAAAGCAATGCAAAGGGCAGGCGCCCATTTTTGCCAAAGATACCGGGTTAATAGAACAGCTACCACGAATTGAGAGAGAAGCCGCTAAAATTAGTGAGCTACTGTCGATGGCATACCCCTTGCTAAAAGAGCATCTAGATTCCTCGGATGATTATGAAGGGCGGTTTCGTTTTGCTCATGGTGATGTAGGTGCAACTATCCGGGATATCGCTGCGCAAATAACCCTGCAAGCCAGTGGTTGGTTGGGTCGTCTTGAGGTATTGGAAGATACCCTGAGTGAGGCGCTCAGCGACAAGCAATATTCAGTGACGATACCGGATGTTGAGGTGTTTTATCAGCAAGTAGGTACCTGGCTTTCCGGTGCGGAACGGCTGGTCTCTCTCTGGGACCGCCTGCACCGAGAGTTAAAGCAGGATGCTATCCCTATGGCCTGTTGGTTGAAGCTTGATGATAGCGGCGGCGGTAACCTTGATATCTCTGTTAATGCGAGCCCCATTCAAGCGGCGGAAATTCTGCGTGATAGCCTTTGGGGTAATTGTTACGCAGCGGTAATAACCTCTGCCACGCTGAGATCTCTCGGTAATTTCAGTACCTTACAAAGAGAGACAGGTATCCCAGATTCTGCGCATTTTTTATCGGTTGCAGGAGCCTTTGATTACGCTAAATCGGCAGTAGTGCGAGTACCCGCTGATGCCATAGAGGGCAATAAAGCCGAAGAGCATACAGACTATATCGTTGAAAACTTAGCCTCCATGGTTGAAGACAAGGCTGGAACCTTAGTGTTGTTTTCTTCAAAGAAACAGATGGAACAGGTTTTCGATGAGCTTCCTAACGATTTGGCAAAGTTGATTTTAATCCAGGGCCAATATTCTAATCGAGAGATGGTTAGGCTACATAAAGAGCGTATCGATCAGGGTCGAACCAGCGTGTTACTGGGTCTTGCTAGTTTTTCCGAGGGCGTTGACTTACCCGGTGATTATTGTCGTCATGTGATCATAGCCAAGTTACCCTTTGCTGTTCCAAACGACCCCCTACAACAGGCTCTTGCTGAATGGATTGAGGCTCGTGGCGGGAATTCTTTTTTCGATATCTCCCTTCCCCTAGCGTCGTTGCGACTCATTCAGGCGGCTGGGCGGCTGTTGCGCACAGAGTCAGATACAGGCACGGTAACCATTCTAGATAAGCGCTTGATTACCAAGCGTTATGGCACACAGCTACTTAATGCGCTGCCGCCTTTTAGCCGTGAAATTGGCACGTAACATGCTCGAAGAAACATCACAGTGAACCACGCTAAATTACAGTATCTTTTGGGGGAGCTAGAGGCTGAGCTTAGACTCGCCCAACAGTGGTCAACACAGCAGATCTCGCCCGAAGACCTAGTCAGTAGCGAGCCATTTGCTATTGATAAGCTATCTTTTAGTCAGTGGTTGCAGTTTGTCTTTGTACCCCGCCTGCAAATTGTCTGTGACAGCAGAAACCCGCTGCCAGTATCGTGCAGTGTGGCGCCAATGGCCGAGGAATTTTATCGGTTAAACCGGATCGATGCTGACGCGGTCATAGACCAGCTAGCCAGCATCGACCAGCTGATTACGAGCGCTTAGGCTTCTTGGTGTAGGTCTTTTTCTTTTTCAGAGGGGCACTGCCGTCAGCAACGGTTTTAACCTTTGCTGCACGCTTTTCTTTAGCCGCTTTACTAAAACCGCCATCATCCGCGTTACTTTTACCTTTAAATACCGGTCTGGGTGGCTTTGGCTGCTCAGCGGTACGCTTATTCTTCACGTTCCTAGATAGGGTTTTTTTATCGCCGTCATCTAGTTCACGTTTTCTCGGTGCTCTAGGCTCTGGTTTAGACTTGGTTGAGTAGGTCTCACCCTCTGGCCCGGAATTGTCTCCATTGAGTACACTAATTTGCATTGGTTTGGCACAAACACGTACTTTTTTCAGATGGTTTAATAGCTCAGCTGGCATACCTTTGGGTAAGTCTACCGTGCTGTATTCATCATGCAGCTTGATCTCACCAATAAATCGACTTTCAATATCGGCTTCATTAGCGATAGCGCCGACAATATTACTTGGCGTAATCTTGTCATTATTACCAACCTCCAAACGATAAGTCACCATTGGTACGCCATCACGATTTGCATCGGCGTCCTTGGCTCTCGCTTCGCGTTGGGGTCTGTCCGAACGCTCATTTCTAGAATCGCCGCGGGTATCTCTACTCTCTGTACGCTGGCCGCGATGTTCTTTGCGCTCACCGCGATCTTTCGTTCTCTCACCACGATCCTTAGTTCTATCACCGCGGTCTCTGTTGCGTTCTCGCCCTGAGTCACCATCGCGATCTCTACTGCTAGGCGCCGCTATGGTCTCGAGTTTTGGAAAAAGAGGCCTTTCTTTTTGATTTTCAAAAGCTAAAGCCGCTGCAATATCACCCATATCTAACTCGTTCTCATCGGCTAGCTGCTGGATTAGCGAGCGGAACTTGTCGAGTTTAGGTAGCGCCATAGTCTTCATGAGTTGTTCAGTAAACTGCTGTATCCGTTGTCCACTGACTTCCTCATTGCTAGGCATCGCCATTGGCTTGATGACTTGACGCGTAGATTTCTCGATAGAGCGCAACATACGGTTTTCTTTAGGCGTAATAAACAATATCGCCTTACCGTCACGCCCAGCCCGACCAGTGCGGCCAATGCGGTGAACGTAGGATTCATTGTCATAAGGGATGTCGAAGTTAATCACGTGGCTAATGCGCTCAACATCTAATCCACGAGCAGCAACATCTGTGGCGACCACAATATCTACTTGGCCCTTTTTAAGGCGGTTAATAGTGCGTTCTCGCAATGCTTGACTAAGATCGCCATTAAGCGCTGCCGATGAGAATCCGCGCGCTTCAAGACGCTCGGCAATATCAACGGTTGAAGATTTTGTGCGCACAAAAATAATCATGCCATCAAAGGCTTCTACTTCGAGCACTCTGGTCAGGGCATCCATTTTCTGGTGGCTCTTACAGGTCACATACTGTTGCTCAATACGCTCAACAGTTTTGGTTTTATTCTGGATATTAACTGTCTCAGCGTCACCTAAATATTTCTGACTAACGCGTCGAATAGCTGGCGGCATAGTGGCTGAAAATAGCGCTCGCTGACAGTTATCAGGTGTTTTTGAAAGGATCGTTTCGACATCGTCGATAAATCCCATACGCAACATTTCATCAGCTTCATCGAGAATTAAACCTTTGACCTCACTGAGATCAAGGCTGCGACGACGCAAATGATCTAACATTCGGCCTGGCGTCCCTACGACTACCTGCGCGCCTCGCTTGAGTCCGCGCAACTGACCGCTAATGTCAGCACCGCCATAAATCGGTAATACATGAAACCCTTTAATAAACTTGGCATAGGTTTGAAAAGCTTCTGCTACCTGGATCGCCAACTCTCGCGTCGGCGTTAGTACTAAAATTTGCGGTGTTTTCTGCTTTTCATCTAACATACTCAAAAACGGCAACGCAAAGGCTGCAGTTTTTCCGGTACCGGTTTGTGCCGTACCTAATAGATTTTTTCCCTCAAGCAGTATGGGAATACTCTGAGCCTGGACTGGAGAAGGTTGCTCATAGCCAAGTTGTTGAACGGCTTTAAGTACGGGGGCAGAAATACCCAGTTCAGCGAAGTCAGTGGATGACATTAAATTACCTGTGGCTTGGGTTTTTTATGACCCGATTTAGAGGCCGCGCAGTATACGCCTAAGCTCTTCATTTTTATAGTTTATTTACGTTCGATTTACCTCCCACAGGAAATTAAACGCTAAGTTAAGCTATTGGTCGCTCTGATAAAACCCAAGACACTGCTAAATGGTTAAAATAGGCTCCTTCACAGCCGGTCGAAAAACCTGGATTTTTTGGCTGATGAGCTGCATAAGACGACATTTTAGAATCACGTTATAGTCTGTATAACCCTACTATGCCTATCTTTCGAGCGGCTTTTACGTTTAAATACCGATCTGAAAAATTATCCAATTTCTAAATATAGGACTGCTTATGAGTGAGCTTCACCTCGTCCGTCATGCTCAGGCTTCATTCGGTTCAGCAAATTATGATCAGCTTTCTGACTTGGGTCACCAGCAATCACGATTTTTAGGCGAATATTTTAAGCAACGAAATATGACCTTTGATCGATTAATAGTGGGTGATATGCATCGTCATCATCAAACCATGGACGGAATCTGTGCTGGGCTGGACATTGATGGTAGTGACCGGCTAGTGCTACCAGGGCTCAACGAATACAACTTTGTTGAATTGACCGAGGCCTATGGTAAGACAAAAGGGGATAGCGAGTTATTTCAAAAAGTAATGCAAGATCCCGGCGACAAAAAGAATTTTTATCGTTTATTGCGTCAAATACTCACGGCGTGGACTGCTGACAGTATTCCTGATGTGCAAGAGACATGGGTTCAATTCAAATCGCGAGTAAAAGAGGCGCAGGATGAGATTAAATCGATGGCCGATGAGGGCAATAAAATATTAGCCATAGGATCAGGTGGTTCGATAAGTACATTTGTTGGCATGGTGTTGGAAATTCCCGATGAGAATGTGTTTGATCTTAATTTACAATACAAGAACACCGCGATCAGTCATTTCTTTTTTAATCAAAAGAAAATGAATCTGACTAGTTTCAATAACATTGCTCACTTTGAGAGCAATGAGATGGAAAAATTTATAACCTACGGCTAATTTTTTTAATTAATTAAGGATAGTAAAAATGACTTCAGAATTTGATGTAAGTGGCAAAGTGGCAATGGTGACCGGAGCATCCAGTGGGTTTGGCGTGCATTTTGCTAAAATATTGGCTGCAAGGGGCGCTAAAGTAGTGGTAGCGGCCCGTCGCGTTGATCGTCTTGAGTCATTGGTTTCTGAGATTAATGCTGCTGGTGGAGAAGCCGTAGCTGTTGCCATGGATGTCACCAGTGCTGACTCTATTGAGGCTGCCTTTAATCAAGGAGAAGCCGCGTTTGGGACGATTACTCTGGTTGCCAATAATGCGGGCGTTGCAGATATGCGAACAGCCCTAAAAATTGATGAGCCCAGCTGGGACCACATGATGGATACCAACTTAAAAGGTGTTTGGCTAGTTGCACAGCAGGCCGCTAAACGCATGATCGCTGCTGGTGTTGGCGGGGCTATTGTTAACACAGCATCTATCTTAGGGTTGCGTGTGAGCTTTGGGCAATCTAGTTATTCCGTCTCAAAGGCCGCAGTGATTCAGCTGACCAAAGCGCTTGCGGTCGAGTGGGCCGGTAAGGGCGTTCGTGTCAACGCACTGTGCCCAGGCTACTTTTTAACTGAGATGACTGAGGCCGCCTTTGCCTCACCTGAAAGTCAAAAGTACCTAAGCTCTTCGCCTGCGAGACGTGCTGGAGAGATGGATGAGATAACTGGACCCTTCTTACTATTGGCCAGTGACGCCGGATCTTATTTACATGGTGTTGCATTACCTGTCGATGGCGGGCAATCTATTGGTAATATGTAACTTATTTGACCAGGAACCCCACTATGAGTCTTAAAGATAATCGTCGTGAATATGACTATGGGACACTGTCTCGAGATAGTCTGCACGACAATCCTTTTACTCAGTTTTCACTGTGGATGGATCAGGCCATCCAAGCCGACATTATTGATCCCACTGCAATGAGTGTTGCCACGGTCGGCCAGGGCGGAAAGCCTTGGCAACGCATGGTACTGCTGAAGGGTTTTGATGAGCGTGGTTTTGTGTTTTATACCAATTTAGGTAGTCGAAAAGCGACTGATATTGCAGTTAACCCGCATGTCAGTCTGCAATTTCCATGGCTACAGTTAGATCGTCAGGTGATTATAGGTGGACGGGCAGAGGCGCTGTCTGAGTCTGAAGTCAGTGATTATTTTTATAGTCGACCATTATCCAGTCAGTTAGCCGCCTGGGCCTCTCAACAGAGTAGTCCAATAGCGTCACGCGCAGTTTTAGAAGCTCAGTTTGAAGCCATTAAGCAGCAATTTTCATCAGGTGAGATACCTGTGCCTGAATTTTGGAGCGGCTTTAGGGTCGTTCCTAAAGAATTTGAATTTTGGCAGGGTGGCGAGAACCGATTGCATGACCGGTTTTATTTTCAGCGTCAACAGGATGGTTGGGATATTTCCCGACTCTCCCCCTAATAGCGTATCTCGGTGACCACTAAATAACGCTCTCCTGAGGGCGTTTTTACCTTCACTTCGTCGTCCACTGACTTGCCAACAAGTGCCCTTGCCATGGGTGAATCAATGCTTATCCAATGTTGACTGGCATCAATTTCATCTGAACCCACTAATCGATAGGTGATCTGCTCAAGGTTATCTTGATCCTCGACAGTCACCCAGGCTGAAAAGAATACTATCGACGGATCTCTGGGTTTGTCTTCGATAATTTTAGCATCTTCAAGCCGTTTGGTTAGGTATCTTACTCGGCTATCAATTTCGCGAAGACGGCGTTTACCGTAGATATAATCGCCATTTTCTGAACGATCACCATTTTTAGCCGCTTCGTGGACTACCGCAGTGACCTCAGGGCGCTCGATCTTCCAAAGCTGACGAATCTCCGCACGAATTCCGGCAGCGCCCTCAGCGGTAATATACGGGGAACTTATGGGGCCTGGCGCTCGATATCGTGACATCGGATTACAGCGCTCCCTCAAGGCCAAATACTTCTTTATAGAAGTTTAACTCTGATTCCATAGCACGAATAATATTAGCCGCTTTACGAAAGCCATGGCCCTCATCTGCAAAGGTCACATGGGCTACCTTGATACCCTTTTGTTGCAGTATATCCACCATCATTTCAGCTTGATTAGGAGGTACGACTTTATCCTCAAGGCCTTGTAAAAAAATCACCGGACAGTTCAGCCCCTCGGCATGATGGATTGGCGAGCGCGCCCGATAAATGTCTTTAGTCTCGGGGTAGGGGCCAATAAGGCTGTCAAGATAGCGTGACTCAAATTTGTGCGTATCCGTGGCAAGTGTTTCTAAATCGCCTATCCCATAGAGACTGGCGCCGGCCTTGAAGGTATCAGTGAAGGTCAGTGCAGAGAGAACTGTATACCCCCCGGCGCTACCGCCACGGATAATACAGCGGTTGAGGTCAATTTTTCCCTGATCAGCAAGGTAGCGCAGCGCATATTGAGTATCTTCAACATCAGCCACACCCCAGGCATTGGCAAGGCCTTGACGATAACGGCGACCAAACCCTGTGCTGCCTCTGTAGTTGATGTCCACCACGGCAAAACCTCGATTAGTCCAATATTGGATTTTGAGATTTAAACCACTACCTGTTGCACTAGTAGGGCCACCGTGACACATGGCGATGACCAGAGGGCACTCGCTCTGTTCAGCACAATAATGAGCGTTGGTCGGCGGGTAGAAAAAAGCATGAACTTGCTCGTTCTCTGCACTTGAAAAAAGAATCGCTTGCGGCTCTGACAGCTCACTGGCATCGACACTGAGCGAGGCTGGCGCATAAATAACTTGCGAAGCTGATAACGAATCTATCGTGACTAACTCTGCCGGTATAGTGGCAGCACCGGCGACCATACAGACATTGCCTTGATAACTGCAGACACTGCTCATGCTGGTATAGTGGCAATCCAGGGCTGTTAGTTGCCGGCTTGAGATGTCGATGATACCTGTATACCAGAGTCCATTTTTGGTCCAAATACAGCCAATAGTCTGTGGGTTAATGAAACAATAGGTACTCATGCCCAATTGCCACAAGGGTGAGGCAAATTCGCTGTCCGCTTCAACAATAGTTTCTCGTTGCCCTTGAGAAAAACGACAAATATTCCACCAGTTATTATGGTCTGAGACAAAATAAAGCTGTCCGTCTGGAGACCACTGAGGCTGAAAAATAGCTTCATCTAAACTTTCACCAGCGATCACAGTCTGGTCGACCAATCCGGCATCAGTATTGTTAGCGAGACAGAGTTGAGTGTTATCCCATGGCATATATGGATGATTCCACTGAATCCAACAGAGCTTCTTTTGATCTGGACTGAGGCGAGGGTAGGCATAAAAGTCTGCTCCCCAGGCTAGGCGTTTGATATTGGCTACTTCATTATCCAGGCTAATGCTGGCAAGATAGTTTTCTGGCTCATGCCCTTCGCCATGTTGCTCACAGACCGCGATAATACGATGATTATGTGTATCAATAATGAGATCGGCAAAACGCCAGGGTCCCGCAGGGGTAATCGCGACGGGTGTGTTTTTGGTATTGAGGTCGACTCTATAAATACGTTGGTCGGGTCCATTCACAAAATAGAGTAAATTTTCAGCCACTGTATAAGCACTACCACCGTATTCATGGACTTTACTGGTGTGGCTGTAAGGTTCTGGCAGAAGATCGCTAATTTCGCCGTCTGCATGTTTACACATAATGACACTGCGGCCGGCTTCCCAGGGGCGGCTTTCCACCCAAAATAGCGTCTCACCATGGCATTGAACACTGCTAATACCAGGCGCAGCGCGAGTGATGAGTTCAGCGCTAATGGACGACGGCCAACTGCCGTAAGGTTTAGTCAGTTTTATGGGTGACATCTCAACCTCCGGCCAATTTAACGGCATGACCACGTTTCTCTAGTTCAACCTTTAGCATCTCGCGGTGATCACCCTGAATTTCAATAACGCCATCTTTAACAGTCCCGCCAGTGGAACATTTTTGCTTCAACTGCTTGGCCAGTAGCTTAAGTTCAGCCTCAGGCAGGGCAAATCCACTCAGTGTGGTTACGCCTTTTCCCTTGCGGCCTTTAGTTTCTCGACGAATGCGTACAATGCCATCAGTGACCAAAGATGCAGTAGCGATGGAGGGCTTCACCCGCCCGCCATCGGTGGAATAAACTAGATTTGATCCTTTATCCCTCATTGATTAGCCTCTTGTACTCTCTGTAATCAGCAGAATTTTGCCAATATGTGTATTCGACTCCATCAGAGTATGCGCTTGACTAGCCTCTGATAAAGAAAAGGTGTGATCGGTAATCGGCTTAAATTGTTGTTGCTCAATGAGCGGCCAGACGTGATCTTGTACCCCTTTGGCAATACGAGCTTTATTCTCAAGTGGTTGTGATCTCAAGGTAGAGCCAGTGATGACCAGCTGTTTTAACATCACTGGCATTAGGTCAACCTCCACTTTGGAGCCACGCAAGAAAGCGATATTTACAATCCTCGCTTTGGGCGCGCAGACACTAAAGTTTTTCTGAACATAGTCGCCACCCACCATATCTAAAATGACATCCACACCAGCCACCGCAACAGTTAATGATTCGCTCACAAAGTCATGGTCATTATAATTTATGGCCTTAACGGCACCGAGGCTCTCGCAGATAGCACACTTTTCATCTGAACCAGCGGTTGCAATGACCTTGACGCCAAGTGCTGTAGCCATTTGAATGGCAGTAGTACCGATGCCACTTGCACCTCCATGTACCAACAACCATTCACCCGCTTTTAGTTCAGCGCGCTCAAACAAATTGTGCCACACGGTAAAACAGGTCTCTGGAAGTGCCGCGGCATCAATCAGTGAAAGTCCCCGGGGAATACTTAAACACAGAGACTCCTCAGCAACCGCATACTGCGAATAGCCGCCGCCTGGGAGCAGCGCGCAGACCTCATCACCTAGTGCCCAGCGAGTCACAGCCGATCCTATTGCGACAATAGTTCCGGATACTTCCAGCCCCGGAATATCAGTCACTCCTGGGGGTGGCGGATAAAAGCCAAGGCGTTGAAAAACATCGGGACGATTGACCCCGGCCGCTGCAACCTCAATGAGCACTTGGCTAGCATCTGGTGAGGGTGTTTGTCTCTGGCACGCTTGCAGTACATTTGGCCCCCCCGGTTGGGTGATTTCGATACTAAGTTGGTTCAGTGGTGGGTTCATTGTGCGAGCCTCAAGTCTCAAGTGAAAGTTTAGCGGTGAATGGTTGGCATACCTAATGTATCTGATTATTTGGCATAATCAGTAGCGGGTTGTTAAGTTTTTAGCACTACGCCAAAGCCGGCCATCGATAGAGGCTAAACCTAATCCTATACAGGCCATACCCATAAAATGTTCAACATATAGCTGTTCATCGAGTATCAGCCAGCCCAGCAGACTTGCAGTAATGGGCACCAAAAAGGTCACTAGTACCACATTAGTAGCACCTGCAGAGGACAGTATGCGGAAAAATAACACATAGGCTAATACGGTTGAAAAAACCGCAAGGGACAATACAGCTAACCAAACCTTGATACTTGGATTAGCTAACTGATCGGGCCGTTCAAAAATGAACGCCAATGGCAGCAAAATAATAGTTGCGGTAGTGACCTGTCCAATAACCGTGGTCAATGGACTAACCCCCATAGCTTTAAAACGTCGTCCATAAACAGTAGCAAAACCATAGGATATGGCGGCACCGACCACCGCGAGTTGAGCAGTAGTATCGGACCTAACTTCTATGAGCCCCGACGGTCCAATGATTAGCACCGCCACGCCGGACAACCCCAGCGCCACTCCAAACAGTTTTCCAGCTGTTATGCGTTCATCGGATAACAGCGCACCTGCAATTAGTATTGTAAATAATGGCGTTGTCGCATTGATGATTGATGCAAGACCTGAGGTGATGTGGTTTTGTCCCCACACGATAAGCGAAAAGGGGATCGCATTGCCGAGCAGCCCTAAAACAAAAAATGTTCGCCACAAGCTAAAGGATTTAGGGACTTCTTGACCCGAAACAAGAAAGAAAATCCATAATATAATCGCAGCAAGACCCACCCGGAGTGTAACGATGGTCAGTGGCGGTAATTCTGTTACTGCGACACCAATAAAAAAGAATGAGCCACCCCACAGGAATGACAGCATTAATAGCATTGACCAGTCTTTGGCGGACATTGTTTGATTGATCATTGCATGGATTCCATTATTTTAAACTTTCAAGTATTCGGGGATGCATCGTTGGTGGTAATACTAACACCGGCCGGAGGCCTAAACGACCAGTAATAGGCGTTGGTAAACAGGCTTGCAGAAACCAACACAATTTGGTGTTAGTTTAATGGCCTATTACTGCCTACAATGCCAGTATTGAATTTTATCAAGGTGCATGGAATGGTTAAACCATCTTTTAGAGAAAAAACCTACAGAGTTATCTTTGGTACTGATACCGCCGCGGGTCAGCGCTTTGATATTGCACTAATTTATTTTATTCTATTGAGCGTGCTCGCGGTCGTTCTTTCATCTATCGGATCTTTACAGGCGCAATATGGTGCCTGGTTATTTAAGATTGAGTGGGCCTTCACGCTGCTGTTTTCAATGGAATATCTACTGCGTATTTACTCATCACCCAAACCATTGCGTTATATTTTTAGCTTTTATGGGTTGGTTGACCTGTTATCAATTATCCCCACCTATGTGGCGCTATTGTTCCCCGGAGCTAATTACTGGTTAGTGGTGCGACTATTAAGAGTACTGCGTATTTTTCGGGTGTTTAAATTGGTTCGTTACTTGTCAGAGGCCAATCTGTTGCTGCGCTCTATGTATGCAGCACGACGCAAAGTGTTGGTATTCTTCACCGTAGTGCTAGTGCTCTGCGTAATATTCGGCAGTCTAATGTTTTTAGTAGAAGGCCCTGATAATGGGTTTAGTAGCATCCCCCGCAGTATCTATTGGACTATTGTGACTATAACGACGGTAGGTTATGGGGATATCACCCCACAAACCGTGATTGGGCAAATTATCGCGACTATGGCCATGCTCACTGGCTACAGTATCATTGCTATTCCCACCGGTATATTTACTGCTGAAATTGCCCGCGAGATGATCACAGAAAGTAATAATCGACAATGCAATGTCTGTAATCGTATTGGCCATCACGCTGAGGCTGAGTACTGTTTTCAGTGCGGGGTTACACTACCAGTAAGGATGATTAAGACTTGATTTCAGTGCGCTTATCTATTGTTGATCGATAGCTCAGTGCCTCTTGGTATTGAGGCAATTGTGGGTGGCTGATGTCGGCCAGATCAGCAAGAGTGCGGGCCACCTTTAATACGCGATAAAAACCGCGAGTCGATAGCCCAAATCGATCGATAGCTTGGTCTAACAGGGCCTTTAGTTCGCTATTTAGAGGGCATACTTGGTTGAGTTCTTGGCTGGTTAAATAGGTATTGATCTTTCCCTGTCGCTGCACCTGCACATCACGCGCTTTGCAAACCCGAAGCTGTATTTGCTGATTACTGTCACCTTCAACTTTTCGGTCTTGATCGAGTAATTGTTGATTTTCAATCGCCGACACCTGCACCTGTAAATCGATACGATCTAGCAATGGACCTGAGATCTTGTGCTGATAACGGCTAATTTGGTCGAGACTACAGGTGCATCGTTTAGAGCCCAGATAACCGCAGGGGCAAGGGTTCATGGCGGCCACCAACTGGAAATTTGCAGGGTAACTTGTTTGCGCGGCTACTCTTGAAATTAAAATTTGCCCCGATTCCAAAGGTTCTCTCAGTACTTCCAAAACACTACGTGAAAATTCCGGTAATTCATCGAGAAATAGTACCCCCTGATGAGCTAGTGATATTTCACCGGGTTTCGGGGTGCCCCCACCACCTACAAGCGCTGCAGCAGACGCAGTGTGGTGAGGTGCTCTGAAGGGTCGGGACCATATATCCTCTCTAAGGCCTTTGCCTGCTACCGAATGAATCGATGCTACCTGCATAGCTTCAGTGTTAGACAGTGGTGGTAAAATCCCCGCCAAGCGGCTGGCCAGCATGGTTTTGCCAGTGCCTGGCGGGCCATAAAGTAGTAAGTGATGGCCACCGGTAGCGGCCACCTCCATGGCTCTTTTAGCATGCATTTGACCGATAATATCTCTGAGCTGTTGATGTTCCTTCTGGGGCTGAGCTGCGGATTTAATCCAAGGTTGAATTAATGTCCTCTGGTGTAAATGCGCAGATACCTCAAGCAGATGCTTGGCCGGTAATACGCTCAGCGACTCTACTAAGGCTGCTTCGTCAGCATTGGCTTGAGCAACAATCAACTGTTTGCCTTTAGCGGCACAACCTTGTGCCGATGGCAGTAGCGCCTCTATTGAGCGCATATCGCCAGAAAGGGCTAGCTCACTGATAAATTCATAGTCCTCTAGATGCTCAACCGGTATCTGTTTTGAGGCGGCAAGAATGCCAATGGCGATAGCAAGGTCAAACCGACTGCCCTCTTTGGGGATATCGGCAGGCGCGAGATTGACTGTAATTCGCCGGGCAGGAAACTCAAAATATGAGTTAATAATGGCGCTGCGCACGCGGTCTTTACTTTCTTTAACAGAGGTTTCGGGGAGTCCGACAATATTAAAGGCCGGCAATCCGTTGGATAGATGTACCTCTACCGAAACTGCCGGGGCCTCGATACCAAGTTTGGCTCGACTTTGAACAACCGCGAGTGACATAACATACCTCCATGTATGTACCAACCGTCATTAACTATAGTACCTTCTACGCGCTAATTCTAGGGCGCTAATTTTTTGACGATCTGTTCCATTTCCAAGAGCTGTTGCTCCAGCAGATCAATTTTTTGTCTAGAGCGTTTTAGCACAGTCTGTTGCGTATCAAATTCCTCCCTAGATACTATGTCCAATCCGGCTAAGGTTTTATTCATTGCGACATGCAATAGCTGCTGAATTTCTTCGCCGATGGCCTGACCACTAACGAATGTCTGCTCTAGATTAGCGGTAAATCGGTTATAAAAGTCTTGGTGATCCATTGTCTGTTTCCTCGGTCTTGAGTCTCATTATTCCCAATTAAGAGACTTCTGTCAGCATATTTTAAGCACTTTCCTAAATAACGCCATTAAGCAAACGCCTTAACTATTGTGGTGCACCAATCATCTTTGCTGATTACAGTCTCGCACCATAATGGCGCAAAAATTACATTTAGCCATCACATTTCACCTGCTGAGATCAATATTGAGACTTGGCACGCAATATGCAACGTGATTATTGCCTTTCGGAAGGCGGAGAAAATAATCTAACTTTTTAAACATCTTGGGAGATGAGTACATGAAAGCATTAAAAACAGTAATAGCAGCAGCGACGATGATGACAGCTGTAACCGGCATGGCTGCCGAAGTATCAGGAAACGTGGCGTTGGGATCTGAATATTTCTTTCGTGGTGTTGATCAGTCAGGCGGCGAAGCACTCTCAGGCGGCTTTGATGTAGCCTTTGAAAGTGGGTTTTACGTTGGAACCTGGGCGTCAAGTATCGATTTTAGTAATGGCCCTGAGTTGGATTACTACGCAGGTTACGGTGGATCATTCAGTGAAGCAGTAAGTTATGACGTTGGCTATTTGTTCTATGGTTACCCTGGCGATACGTCTTTGGACTTTGAAGAGCTTTATGGAAGCGTGTCTTTTGGCGATGCCACCGTAGGCTTCAACTACTCAGATGATTACTTCGACTCTACTGGCGAGACCACGTATTTCTATATCGATTATGGCTTCACGCTCAGTGAAAATTTTAGCCTTGGGCTCCACTATGGATCTATGGATTCCGGTGATAGCGTGGCCTATGACGCAGTTTTCGAGGATGCAATTGATGATTACTCAATATCATTGAGTACCGAGATGGCGGGTATTGGTATTGACTTCAGCTTTATTGACTCTTCAGGTAGCGGCGCACTAGATGCGGATGCCGAATTTGCAGTCACCTTTTCGAAGTCGCTGTAACGTTTAAATTTGGAAAATAACCTGAGTGACTTCGGTCACTCTACAAGGAGAAATAAATATGAAACTAATTACGGCAGTGATTAAGCCCTTTAAATTAGATGAAGTGCGCGAAGCATTGGGCGAAATTGGTGTGTCCGGAGTGACTGTGACTGAAGTTAAAGGCTTTGGTCGTCAGAAAGGGCATACCGAACTCTACAGAGGTGCTGAGTATGTTGTCGACTTTTTACCCAAGGTGAAAGTCGAAGTCGCCCTGAATGATGAGATGGTAGAAAGTGCCGTTGAGGCGATAACAAAAGCGGCTGCAACGGGAAAGATTGGCGACGGTAAAATCTTCATCAGTCAACTTGACGATGCCATTCGAATTCGAACCGGTGAAACTGGTTCAGACGCAATTTAACCTGAGGAATAGGACATGAACGAAATATTTGAATTACAGTACGCTTTAGACACCTTCTATTTCTTGATCTGCGGAGCGCTCGTGATGTGGATGGCAGCGGGTTTCTCAATGCTCGAGGCTGGTTTGGTACGTTCCAAAAATACCACTGAAATTTTAACCAAAAATATCGCTCTCTATGCCGTTGCATGCACCATGTATATGATTTGTGGTTATTCGATTATGTACGGCGGCGGTGACTTTACGATGTTTTTAGATGGCATTGTAGGAGACGGAGCCACAGGTATGGAAGAGCCCGCAACTTATGCGCCATCAGCCGACTTTTACTTCCAGGTGGTTTTCGTTGCCACGGCGATGTCAATCGTGTCAGGCGCTGTTGCTGAAAGAATGAAGCTTTGGGCTTTCTTGGCCTTTGCTGTCGTGCTTACAGGCTTTATCTATCCGATGGAAGGTGCGTGGACATGGGGCGGTGCTTCTGTGTTTGGAATGTACACTTTGGGCGACCTAGGTTTCTCTGACTTCGCTGGCTCAGGCATTGTTCATATGGCCGGTGCATCTGCCGCTTTAGCGGGAGTTATATTACTGGGTGCTCGTAAAGGCAAATACGGTACTGACGGATCAATCAATGCCATTCCTGGTGCCAACCTGCCGATGGCTACCTTAGGCACTTTTATTCTGTGGATGGGATGGTTTGGTTTCAACGGTGGTTCAGTTTTAGCTACCGCGTCGGTTGAAAGCGCTAATTCAGTTGCTGTTGTGTTTATGAACACCAACGCCGCGGCTAGTGGTGGTTTGATTGCTGCACTTATCATTGCTAAGGTTTTATTTGGTAAAGCTGATTTGACGATGGCACTGAACGGCGCATTGGCTGGGTTAGTCGCGATTACTGCTGAGCCTTCTACTCCAACTGCTTTGCAGGCTACATTGTTTGGTGGAATGGGCGGTATCTTGGTTGTCTTTAGTATTCTGGCCTTAGATAAAATGAAAATTGATGATCCTGTCGGCGCTATCTCAGTTCACGGTGTGGTTGGATTGTTAGGGCTATTGTTGGTTCCATTTACAAATGATGCTGCTTCGTTTTCAGGCCAGCTGATTGGTGCCGCGACTATCTTTGTTTGGGTGTTTGGTACTAGCTATATTGTTTGGAGTATTTTGAAAGCAATTATGGGTATTCGAGTCAGTGCAGAAGAGGAATTCGAAGGCGTTGATGTGTCCGAGTGTGGAATGGAAGCTTATCCTGAATTTACCAGTTCAAAATCTTGATAGGTTATTGTTAGTTAAAGAGCCGGGACTTTATGTCCCGGTTTTTTTTGGCGAATAAAAAGCCTTGGCGGTTAAATTTTTCTCCCTGCATTGATGCAATCTTAGCCAAAAACAGGTATCTTTCGTGTCATAAATCATTTGTTCGGAAGAATTTAATTATGAAACTCATTACCGCAGTAATTAAGCCCTTTAAACTTGACGATGTACGTGAAGCGTTGGCCGATATCGGTGTCCAAGGAATCACTGTTACGGAAGTCAAAGGATTTGGTCGCCAAAAAGGCCACACAGAGCTATATCGTGGTGCTGAATATGTTGTTGATTTTTTACCCAAAATTAAACTTGAGATTGCCATTTCTACCGCTATGGTTGATAGCACGGTTGAGGCTATTACAAAGGCGGCAGCCACCGGGAAAATTGGTGACGGCAAAATTTTCATTTCCTCCCTTGATGAAGTGATAAGAATACGCACTGGCGAAACTGGTGAAGATGCAATATAGAGGTCATTAACCCACTCAGCAGCTACAGCCTGTTGAGTTTTCATGTGGTCAAAAGCCCTTAAACTCTTTTAATATAATATATCTGAGAAACAGCTAAATGGAATTTTATTCAAAACGATTAGTCGGATTTTTTTTACTAGCTTGCAGTTTTTCTAGCGCTGCACTAGCAGAAAGCGCCAATGATGTGCTGGCAACCGACATAGTCGCTAAATTGAAGTCTGCAAGATCAGAGCTTAACTATCGTTTTGTTGGCCCATCAGTGATTCCGTCCCTCTATGAGGTCCAGGTAGAAGGCGGGCCAATGCTGTATGTGACCGAGGATGGGAGTTTTTTCTTTGATGGTAATCTATACAAGGTCAAGGTCGGGCAGTTTGTTGATATACGTAGTTTAAAACTTGATGCAGAGCGTAAAAAAGTTTTTGCCAACATGTCCACCGATACCATGACTATTTTTAAAGCCGCTGGTGAGACCAAGGCGATTGTAAATGTGTTTACTGATATCGATTGTGGGTTTTGTCGTAAACTCCACAAAGAAGTTCCCAAGCTGAATCAACTGGGTATTGAGGTGAGATATTTAGCCTATCCAAGGGCTGGAATTCCTTCAGAGGCCTACGACAAAATTGCCACAGCGTGGTGTTCAGCCAACTCTCAAGAGAGTCTGACGCGTTTCAAAAACGGTAATGATGATCCCATCGCAGTCTGCGAAGACAATCCCGTGGCCGAGCATTTTGAGCTGGGCGCGAGGTTGGGCGTTACAGGCACACCCGCCATTATATTAATGGATGGCAGTCTACTGCCGGGCTATAAAAAGGCCGATGAGTTGGCGAAAATTTTAGGTTTGGATTCTTAGTCTGATTGAACGAATAAGTCTGAATAAATTGTCAAATAGTATAAAATCATAGTGTTTCACGTGGTTATCTCCAGCGTGACAAAATCTTACAAATAGTCTGAGGAAATGTAGTGAGAGAAGTCAAGGTAGGCCTCTGTGGTTTAGGCACGGTAGGTTCCGGTGTTTTTAATGTAGTGTCGCGCAATTTAGCGGCTATTAATGCCAGATCTAATTGTCAAATCAGCATCGCTCAGGTGGGTTGTCGCCGCGACAATGCAGCCTGTGATCTAAGCGCCGCTCACATTACCCGTGACATTTTTGAGGTAGCCAAAAACCCTGATATTGATATCGTCGTTGAACTGATTGGCGGCACGACTGTTGCCTATGACCTGGTCATGTTAGCGCTTGAGAATGGTAAGCATGTGGTTACCGCCAACAAAGCATTAATCGCCGAGCATGGTGGGACTATCTTTGCGCAAGCAGAAGCTCGAGGGCTAATGGTATGCTATGAAGCAGCTGTTGCCGGCGGTATCCCGATTATTAAAGCACTCCGTGAAGGCCTGTCCGCAAATCGAATCAATTGGTTGGCGGGCATCATTAACGGTACTACTAATTTTATTTTGTCAGAGATGGACACCAAGGGTAGAGAGTTTGCTGATGTGTTGAGCGAGGCTCAGGCTAAGGGATACGCAGAGGCAGATCCAACCTTTGATGTAGAGGGCATAGATGCGTCGCATAAGCTGGCTATCTTAGCCTCCATCGCGTTTGCCATGCCACTATCTCTAGATGGGCTGTTTACAGATGGTATCACTCAGCTAGAGCCCCAGGATGTGGCCTATGCCAGAGAACTCGGCTACGTCATTAAGCATCTCGGTATTGCGCGCCAAAGCGACGCCGGTGTTGAGTTGCGAGTACATCCTACCCTGGTCCCTGAGCGTTCTCTCATCGCAGGGGTAAATGATGTCGCTAATGCCATTATGGTCAATGCCGATGCCGTGGGTACTACCTTATTTTATGGCCCCGGTGCGGGTGCTGAGCCAACGGCTTCAGCAGTCATCGCCGACATCGTTGACGTTGCGCGAGTAATGGACTCCTACCCCGACTCTTGGGTGCCCGGCCTTGGGTGTAACTCATCAGCAATACAGCCGCGCACCATCATGGATATTGAAGATGTTGAAACTGGGTTTTATATTCGCTTCTCAGCGTTAGATAAACCCGGTGTATTATCAGATGTGACTAAAATAATGGGCGATGCCGGTATTAGCATTGAAGCTATTATTCAGCGTGAACAGCCTGCGGGTGAGCGTTACGTTAACGTTATTATTTTGACCAATGTGACTAAAGAGAAGTTTCTGAATGAAGCTGTAACCCATATTGAGCAGCTTGAAACAGTGCGTGGAGAAGTTAGCTTTATCCGCGTTGAATATTTAGATCAAGTTTGATTGGGCGCTAAACTGCATATTGATCGTTGGTTGTTATTAGGAAAATTTTAAATGAAATACATCAGTACCCGTGGTGGTGGACAGCCAAAAAGTTTTGAAGAAGTAATACTCACCGGGTTGGCGCCTGATGGTGGGCTTTACGTTCCAGAGCAACTGCCTAAATTTAGTGCACAAGAGATTGCCTCTTGGTCTGCACTGTCTTATCAAGAATTAGCCTTAAAGATCATATCTCCCTTCGTTGATGGAGCTATTCCAGAGCAGGATTTAGAGCAACTCATTACCAAATCTTATGCCACCTTTCGTCACGATGATATTGCGCCTTTGGTGAAAACCGGTACTAACGAATGGATCTTGGAATTGTTCCACGGCCCGACCCTAGCCTTCAAAGACTTTGCCCTGCAGTTTTTGGGTAATCTTCTTGATTACACCTTAGAAAAACGTCAGCAAAAAGTCGTTATTATGGGTGCAACCTCAGGTGATACAGGCTCTGCAGCTATTGAAGGCTGTCGGCGGTGTGACAATATTGATATCTTTATACTGCACCCACACGAGCGGGTATCTGAGGTACAACGGCGTCAAATGACCACCGTTCGCGCTGATAATATTCACAATATTGCCATGCATGGCAATTTTGATGATTGCCAAAATATGGTCAAAGCCAGCTTTTCGGATCAATCATTTTTGCCCGATGGACGCCAGCTGGTCGCGGTAAATTCGATCAATTGGGCGCGAATTATGGCTCAAATAGTCTATTATTTTTGGGCGTCACTTAAACTTGGTGGTCCGGATCAGGCGGTTTCGTTTTCAGTACCCACGGGCAATTTTGGTGATATTTTTGCCGGCTATTTGGCGCATAAAATGGGTCTGCCCATTAAGCAGTTAGTTATTGCTACTAATCAAAATGATATTTTACATCGTTGCATCAGCGACAATGACCACACCACGCGGCCGCTGGAACAAAGCTTAGCTCCCAGTATGGACATTATGATTTCGAGTAATTTTGAGCGCCTGTTGTTTGATCTTTATGATCGCGACGGTGCCGCCATTACGCAACTGATGCGCGATGCAAAAGTCGGCTCGATGCAATTGAGCGAGTCTGCCCTGACTAACGCACGACAGTTATTCACCAGCTTTCGCTGCGATGACAAGGGCATGGTAGATCTCATTCGAGAGACCCATCAAGACATTGATTATCTGCTCGACCCACACACCGCTATTGGCCTAGCTGCAGCCCGAGCATGTCGCACAGATTGTGATACCCCTATGGTAACGCTGGCCACTGCTCATCCGGCTAAGTTTCCGGATGCAGTAAAGGCGGCGGGCTACCCTAAAGATCCTGAGTTGCCTGAACATTTGGCCGATCTTTTTGAGCGTGAAGAGAGTTTTACCATTTTAGATAATGACCCATTGGCAGTACAAGCTTTCATCGCTAATAACATTTCAGTTTAAAGTCTGTAATGGCTGGCGAGACGTAAGCTCTCAAAACGTAGAGTGAGATCAGAGAATGTTGGAACAAAAAAAGTTATCCAAAGAAGACCAAGAACACGTCGACAACTACTTACAGAGTGGCTTTAATACAAGCGAGCGACAACCTTTTCGCCCTTGGCGTCTACTGGGTGTGCTCTGGGTTGTGGTATCCGCGCTTGGCATTATCAGCTGGTATATTGGCAAGCAACAAGGGTACCTCTAGACTTATCTAATATCCACCGCCGTTCGGAGGCCTGCAATGTTACATGCTCTACCGATGCCGTCGCCAACCATGATTAAAACCAATGGCATTGAGCTTGAGGTATTCCAGGCTGGGCAGGGTGGCATTCCCATTGTTCTCTGTCACGGCTGGCCCGAATTGGCCTACAGTTGGCGCTATCAAATTCCCGCGCTGGTTGCAGCCGGTTACCACTGTATTGTTCCCAATCAGAGAGGCTATGGTGGCTCCAGTAAACCGCTTGATGTAGATGCCTATGATATACATCATCTCACCGATGACCAAAATGGCCTTCTTAATGCCCTCGGTATTGATCGTGCCATCTATGTGGGGCATGACTGGGGCGCCATTATGCTGTGGCAGCATGCATTGCTAAATCCCGAGCGTATGATTGGGCTGGCAAACATGTCGGTTCCTTTCAAGGCTCGAGAGCCGGCTGAACCGGTGGCATTTTGGGAAAAGATGCTGGGTGAAGATTTTTATTTGGTACACTTTAACCGTCACCCTGAGGTCGCCGCGCGTTCTTTTGATACCAACCCCAAGCGAGTCTTAACCAACCTCTATCGAACTAAACACTGGTTAGAAAAGGGTACCTTTCAGCCGGATGGCTATAATATTGTACGCTCAGCAGAGGTAGATAATAGTCGTGGTGAACTCATGCTCAGTGAAGAAGAGCTGATGGTCTTCGTCGAGGCGTTTGCTCAAGGTGGTTTTGTGGCGCCCTGTAATTGGTATAGAAATTTCACCCGTAACTGGGAGACCATGGCACATGTCAAACAGACCATAGAACTTCCCTCACTGATGATTTATGGTGAATATGACATGGTGCCCAAAGTAGATATGACCGATACGGTATTAGATTTAGAGGTTAAGACCTTGGCCTGTGGCCACTGGATTCAGCAAGAAGAACCTGAAAAAACCAATCAAATTCTCCTAGAATGGCTTGAGCGTAAAATTAAGCCGTTGTTGACATAGATCATGCAAATACAATCTAGATCGTTCAATTTAGACGACGCTGACTTTTCGCCTCAGCTAGACCCTCTGCTACAGAGAATCTACCAATCTAGAGGCGTAAATAGCCAGTCAGGACTAGATAGGCAGCTGTCGTGCTTACCTTCACCAAGTCTGCTAAAGGGTATGCCTGAAGCGGTAGAACGATTAATAACTGCACTCAAAGAAGATCAGCAGATAGTCATTGTGGGTGATTTTGACGCCGATGGCGCTACCAGCTCTGCACTGATGATGTTGGCATTGAGGGCCATGGGATTTCATAAGCTCGAGTTTTTGGTGCCCAACCGTTTTGATTATGGCTATGGCCTAACGCCAGAAATTGTTGACCTTGCTACCCAATATCAACCGCAACTGGTTGTTACCGTGGACAATGGTATCTCCAGTATAGAGGGCGTGACTCATGCCGCTAGTTTGGGTATTGATGTCATTGTCACCGACCACCATTTGCCCGGACAAACACTGCCCGATGCCTGGGCAATCATTAACCCCAACCAGCCCAACTGTGCCTTTCCCGCTAAAAACTTAGCCGGGGTTGGGGTCGCCTTTTACCTGCTCAGTGGTTTACGCAAAGCGCTGCGCAGTATTGACTGGTTTGGCGACAATAGTATTGAAGAACCCAACATGGCCGCCTGGTTGGACTTGGTGGCGTTGGGCACTGTTGCCGATGTGGTTCCCCTAGACCAGGTCAATCGTGCGCTGGTCCATCAGGGTTTGTTGCGCATTCGCGCGGGTCGTTGTCGTCCCGGTATCCAGGCACTACTGCGTATTGCAGGTAAAAACCCTCAGCGTTTGGTAGCCACAGATTTAGGCTTTGCTATAGGACCTCGACTCAATGCGGCAGGGCGTTTGGATGACATTTCATTGGGCATCCAATGTCTATTGACCGACGACCTCAGAGAGGCCATGCAGACGGCTGAATCACTGGATCAACTGAATAAAGACCGTCGCTCCATCGAACAGGGAATGCAGCAAGAGGCAATGATGGAGCTGGATAAGTTGACACTAGATTCAGAGCATTTGCCTTCAGCACTATGCTTATTCCGTCCTGATTGGCATCAAGGTGTTGTTGGCTTGGTGGCTTCACGGTTAAAAGAAAAGCATCATCGGCCAGTGGTTGCCTTCGCGCGGGCGGATGACGGTAGTTTAAAAGGTTCATCCAGATCGATACCCGGGTTGCATATCAGAGATGCCATGGATGCGGTGGCGACTCAGAATCCAGGGCTGATTAGTAAGTTTGGTGGGCATGCCATGGCCGCTGGTTTAACCCTAGAGGAAAAAAACTTAGCGTTGTTCGTTGAGGCGTTTCAGGCACATGTGGAAAAAGTTCTCAACCCAGAGGATTTGAACGCCAAAATCATCACTGACGGCAATCTTCTTTCGGATCAGATTAGCATGTACACCGCAGAAAATTTGCGCGAGGCAGGGCCATGGGGGCAGCAATTTCCAGAGCCATGCTTTGAAGGTATCTTTCTGATTAACCAGCAGCGTGTAGTGGGCGAGAATCATCTTAAGCTTGTCTTAAGTCATCCATCAGCGCCGGAAGTATCTATCGATGCGATTTATTTTAATATGGATATTGAGTGTTGGCCAAACAACCAGGTTCAGCAGGCTCGATGCGTTTATCGGCTTGATATTAATGAGTTTCGAGGACAGCAAAAACTGCAACTGCTGGTCCAACATATGATGCCAGTCTCAGGCGACTAAGAAGAAATTACTATGAGTCTTAAAGCCGACCTCCGCGCAGATCTGCTGCTGCTCGTGACTGCCTTTATATGGGGTTTTGCATTTGTTTTTCAAAGCACGGCTATGGATCATGTGGGCCCCATCACCTTCGTTTTTGGACGTTTTGTTATCGCCGCTGTGGCAATATTACCGATCTGGTATCTGATGGAAAAACCTAAAAAGGTCTTTGTGTACCAAGCGGTAGATAAAAAAGCCTTGCAGCTAGGCGTTATTATGGCCGTAGGCATGCTTCTGCAACAAGCAGGCTTACTTTACACCACTGTCGCGCGTGCAGGGTTCTTGACCGGGGTCTATATTATCTTCGTGCCCATTATTGGCCTCTTGATGGGCAGTAAAACAGAATGGCAAACCTGGCTGGGAGTGATGTTTGCGCTGTTTGGGTTATATTTTCTGGCGCAAATCGAAGCGGCAAATTTTCTGTTAGGTGATGGGCTCATATTAATCAGCTCAGTGGTTTGGGCTCTGCACGTTATCTACACCGGTAAAGTGGCCAATCAAATCTCTGTTTTTCGGCTGATGTTTTTACAATTTGCCATTGCCGCTGTGATAAGCGGTGTGGCAATGGTCATCTTTGAAGTCTGGGATTGGCAGGCCGTCAAGGCGGCTGCGGTGTCACTGTTGTTTGTTGGCGTCCTATCTTCCGGTGTTGGTTTTTCTCTGCAAGTCATTGGTATGCGTACCGCACCCGCCTCGCACACAGCCCTCATTTTAAGCTTTGAAGCGGTATTTGCGGCTATTGGCGGCTGGTGGTTGCTCAATGAGTATCTCACCACCACGGAACTGATTGGTTGTGGGTTAATCTTAGTGGGCGGCTTGGTTTCGCAATTAAAAACATTCCTCAAATCATCTGGGGACGCCATCGAACATCCCTAGTTTTGTCTAGAGTCCAGATCAAACCAGATTTAGTTACACTGCCCAACAAAGCTAGCCGCTTCTATCGCTGAACCAGAGGCTTTATAATCTGAGCAACAACGGCCTTTATAGCCGGTTGAGCTTTCTCTGTGGGGTGCAGTCCGTCTTGCTGAATCATGCCCTCGGTGATGGCGAGATCTTCAAGTTGAAAAGGAATCAGCACGGTGTCGGTTTCATCCGCCAATTGATCGTAAACCGCAGCGAAGGCCATGGTGTAGCGGCGACCATAGTTTGGCGGTATACGCATGCCAAATAGCACTGGTACGGCGTTCGCCTCTGCGCACAGCGCGATCATAGAGGCTAAATTCTGTTTCATTAACTTTAGCGGCTGGCCGCGAAGCCCATCATTGCCACCCAACTCGAGGATTACAAAATCAGGTTGGAATTTTTCTAGTAGCAGCGGCAGGCGCGCTAAACCACCACCGGTCGTGTCGCCACTGATACTGCCGTTAACCACTCTGTGCTCATCGCCAAGATCATCTTGTAAAAGATTAACCCAGCCGTTTTTCGGATCAATCCCATAGCCGGCACTCAAACTGTCGCCTAGAACCAGCAGAGTTGATCCATAAGTGTTGGCACCCAGTAAGATAAACAGGCAACATAGGCGTTTTAAAGTAGTGCGCATAAAAATTCCCGATTGTACTTCCATAAAAATCTGTAGCGGAAGTGTAAGCGATTTTGCAATAAATGGAACAGATCAATGATTCAAGTGAACAACGTATGTAAGCAAGTGGTCACAGCAGAGGGTACGCTGGATATTCTTGAACAGATTAATCTTTCACTACCGGATGGTGAGACCTTGGCGATTGTCGGGCCATCAGGGTCGGGTAAGTCCACGCTGTTAGGCATTTTAGCGGGCCTTGATTTACCCAGTTCGGGTTCGGTTGCACTCAACGGGCAAGACATTACTGCCATGGATGAAGAGGGTAGAGCGCAGGTTCGTGCCAAAGATGTTGGATTTGTATTTCAGTCTTTTCATCTGTTGCCGGGGTTGACCGCCTTAGAAAATGTCGCCCTGCCATTAGAGCTCAACGGTGATGCTGATGCCTTGGCCACCGCCAAAACCTATTTAGACAGAGTGGGTCTAGATCACCGCACCACCCACTACCCTCGTCAGTTGTCAGGGGGCGAGCAACAGCGTGTTGCGGTAGCCCGTGCTTTTGCCTGTAAACCCACTATATTGTTTGCTGATGAGCCCACCGGCAACCTGGACACAGCCACCGGAGAAATTATTAATGACCTACTCTTTGACCTCAATCGAGAAGAGGGGACAACACTGGTTCTGGTGACCCACGAAATGAATTTGGCAGCGCGCTGTCACCGCACTATGCAGTTACAGGCCGGACGTCAGGTAGACACTGATGGTGCAGCAACTACGAAAAAGGTGAGTTGATGCTTTCTCTACGCATGCTCATTCGCACCTGGCGCGGCGGCGAACTTGGGCTCATCCTGTGGTCGCTAATTTTAGCGGTTGCCGTAGTGACCTCGGTGTCATTGTTGGCCGAGCGCATCGACAAAGCGCTGACGCAGGAATCCAGTAGCTTTCTCGCCGCCGACTTAGTGGTACGCAGTAGTAAAGAAGCCCCTGCAGAATGGGAGGCCGAGGCCGATCGCCTAAATGTATCTACGGCCAAAATAATGGGCTTTGCCTCGATTGTTTTCTTTGGCGATGAGCTGCATCTGGCTTCGATAAAGGCAGTGCAACCCAACTATCCATTGCGCGGTGAAATCAAACGCTCGACCACCCCGTTTACCCGAGATGCTACTTTAATTGAATCGGTGACTTACGGGCCAAGCAGAGGTGAAGTCTGGGTGGATGCCCGGCTATTACCGCTACTTAACGTGAAACTGGGTGATCTTATCGAGCTGGGTGATAGTTCGCTCAAAGTCAGCCAAATTTTAGTCGAAGAGCCCGATGGCAGCTCTTACTCGTTCTTTGGTGCGCGGGTGTTAATGAATTATGCGGACATACCCGAAACTGGCGTTATTCAGCCAGGCAGCCGGGTCACCTACCGCTATCTTATGGCCGCCAATGATCAGCAAGCCTTTACTGAATATAAGGCGTGGCTAGAGCCTCAACTGGATATTCACGATCGGTTGATTACGCCCGATCAGGCACAGGCGAGCATTGCTGACACCATGGACAAAGGCCGGCGCTTTCTTTTACTGGCTGGCAGCATTGGCGTAGTCCTTGCCAGCATTGCCTTGGCATTAGCCAGCCATCACTTTGCCAGTGGGCAGACCAAGACCGTCGCGCTATTGAAGAGTTGGGGTATCTCAGCATCCAGAGTGCGGCGCCTATATTTTCAACAGAGTTTGTGGATGGGTGTGTTTGGCTCGTTGGTGGGCCTTGCGGTGGGCTTTTTGTTTCATCATCTATTACTTGCCATTGTTAGAGAATGGTTGCCCATTGAACTGCCCATGGCGGGCCTGCGCCCTTGGATAACAGGCATTGCCACTGGATTGTTGTGTCTGGTTGGCTTTACCCTACCGGCACTCTGGCACTTGCCATCTCAGTCACCGCTTGCCGTGCTGCGTCAAGATATCGTATTGAAACCACTAAGCTCTGCAGTGCGAGTGATACTGGGGGTTACTGCGATTGCTGGGCTGCTGTTTTGGTACAGCAACAATATTTACCTGACCTTGGCTATTCTCGCTGGTTTTGGTGTGACGGCGCTAGCCTCCGTGGTCGCCGGTTTATCACTTTTGCGTTTGGCCATGAACTACGGCCAACGCCTTGGTAGTGTGTGGCGTTTAGCCTTGTCTAATCTTTGGCGCAGGCGTTCGCAGAGCTTAATTCAAATGGTTGGCTTTTCAGGCGCTATTGCGCTGCTGATGATTATGGTTGTGGTGCGCACATCGCTCATTGACCAGTGGCAGTTTCAGTTGGCTGAAGATGCGCCCAATCATTTTTTGGTTAACGTCGCACCCTATGAACTGGAGGGTGTTAGGCAGCTGGTGGATGACAACGAACTGGAGACAGCCGGCTGGTATGCCATGGTTCGAGGAAGAATGACCGAAATAAATGACCAGTCGATTACAGAGACACAAAAAGATAGCCATGAATCTTTCCGCCGTGAGCTCAATCTGAGCTGGACAAGCGAATTACCAGAGGGCAATAAAATAGCCAAAGGGCAGTGGTGGGATGCTGGTGTTCTCGCTGAATTCAGCACCAAAACTAATGCCGAAGGCCAGCGCATAGCGCCTGTGTCTTTAGAGGATGAGCTTGCCGGAGAGCTTGGACTAGTGTTGGGTGACCGTATTACCTTTAGTGTCGGTGGTTTGATTTTTGAAGCCGAGATGATTGGCACTAGAACCTTAAATTGGGACAATATGACTCCTAACTTCTACTTTTTGTTCCCAGAAGGCATGCTTGAAGAGTATCCGCGTACCAGCATGACCAGTCTTTATATTCCCCCCGAAAAGAAGCTGTTGGTGAACGATATATTGCGCGGTTTTCCCACCGTTCAAGTTGTTGAGTTAGATAAAATTATCGACCGAATTCGCACCATCGTCTCCCAAGTGACACGAGGTCTGGAAGTAATGACCCTGCTTATTCTAGGGTGTGGCATCTTGGTCATGTTCTCTGCGGTGAGCTTGTCGATGTCTGAGCGTCTTCAAGAGAGTGCTATCTTGAGGACCCTGGGTAGTTCTCGGCGCTTAATTTTGGGCATTCAGCTGATTGAATTTAGTACCCTGGGTGTTATGGCCGGCCTCTTAGCTAGCGCGGGGGCTGAATTTTCGGTGGCAATGCTACAGCGCTTTATGTTTGATCTGCCGTTTTCGATGCATCTGTGGCTGTGGTACACAGGGCCAGTCATAGGCGGTTTGTTGGTTGGTCTTCTGGGTGTGGGTTACAGCCGTAAAGTGGTCGTTCAACCGCCCCTTGAGGTACTAAGAAGTCTGTAGCGGTTGCCTGCTATGAGCTATTTTAGCGGTAGCTGAATACTGAAGGTGGTCTCTTGGTCTGGTTCTGACATAACCGCAATTTGGCCTTGGTGCTGCTCGGTGACAATGAAGTGAGTAAATGACAAGCGTTGCTCTGCCTCATACTGACTTGCCTCGCTGTCATCTGCGGTAAAAGACTCAAACAAATATTGCTGGTCTTGGTCACTGACCGATTGACCATTGTGTTGAAAACGCACCCACAAATCATCATAGAGTTGAGTAACGGAGATACGGATGCAGGGCACATGATCTAAGTCTTCAATCTTCCCCAGCGCCGTACAGGCATGTCTAATCAGACTTAGAAAAACTTGCTGTAGTTCGGTGCTATAACAGGGTAGGTCAGGCAGATTCTCGGCATACTCACGTTTAAACTCAATATCCTGAAAGCGTAGACCCGCAGTTACCGACAGTACATCTTCTGCTAACTCTACACTGTGCTCAATAATGTCGTGGATGCTTGCCATTGACTTAGCGTCGCCACCACTGCCGGAAAAGTCTAATAAATTCTCGATCACAGATTTGGCTTGTTGACCTCTAATCACCCCATCTTCCAGTGTTTCCCGCAAAGCAACAGCATCAAAGGGCTCATCGATCAGTCCTTGACGTACAGTCTTCACAGACTTAAGCATTGCCCGCAGCGGGATGTTAATGTCGTGCGCCATGGTGGATGCCATTTCACCCATCAACGACATTTTGTCCTTTTGCACTAACATAGTCTCAGAGTTCACTTGCTGGGTAATATCATCGATCAGTAAAACAACACCAGTGACAGATTGATCTTTGAGTGGATAGATAGTGATATTAAAGTGGTACTGGCCGCGCTGACTGTGTTTGATAAACACTGCCGACTGTTTTTTATGTGCTTCTGCAATTTGCTGAGGCGTAACCGTAATCTCTGCATAGGACTCCCACAAATCTCGACCAATAACGGCATCTGCCTGCAGGCCTGAAACCTCTTCTGTGCGGGGGTTCCACTGGGTTATCTGGTTGTCTTTATCCAGACCAATTAGCATCAATGGCATTGATTGGAGAATCTCGGTGATATAAGACTCAGACTGGCGCAATTGCGCGGTGGTACTTAAATGCTCGGCAATTTCATCGCCCAAGGCCTGGTTGCTTTCTTTGAGTAGGCTGTTGGACTCATTTAGAGTGGCGGTTCTTTCTACAACGCGCTTTTCTAGCTGCGCGCGAATTTCCTCCAGTTCGCGGTTGTATTGGTGCGCCTCGCGACGACTGAAAAACAGTCGAATAACCACAAACAACAAAGCAATAATGAAAATGCCACTGGAAAAGTTAGCAATGTACTGCCAATTAGTTGACCCATCAATCTCTCTGAACAGCCAAAATATATCAGCGTCGGCAGAGGCAAACTGACTGAATAGGAGACAACTTATGGCTAGCGTTTTTTTCATAGTAATCATTATGGCAAAGGTGGCGTCCGAAACATAGTTCACATTTTTTTGCTTGCAGCGTATGCAGTCTAGGATGGCCTTAGTCTAGCATTACTAAACACTACTTGGCGGCAATAATCTGCTCATAAATAGTTGAGCTGCCATCGCTGTTTAGCAGCAGCACATCATAATCATCGCGCCTATTACCCATTTCCATTCCCGGTGAGCCCATTGGCATGCCGGGGGCGGCTAGGCCAATAGTACCTTCGGGTGGGTTGGCTAAAAACCGTTGAACAATACTCGCCGGTATATGGCCTTCAAATACAAAACCGTCTTTAGAAATGCCGGTGTGACAAGACTGATACTGCGGCAATATCCCGTGCTCGGCTTTAATTTGGCTGAGGCTATTAGTGTTGTGTGCGGTAATTTTAAAGCCGGCATGTTCGGCATGGTCAATCCACTTTTGGCAGCAGCCACAGCTGGGGCTTTTATACACATCCAAAAGGGGCACCACGTCTGAATCCACAGAGGCCTCTGTGGTAGCCGTTTTATCGGTGGCATTAACTGTCCCTGATAGCAACAGCATTAAATACCCGGTGACCAATAATTTATCGGACAAGTAACTCATGACAATACTCCCTGTTTGTTCAGACTTACAGATGACTAATATTTAAACCGGAGCATAGATTAAGGCAACTAATCCCAGGTGAACAGTTTTTTATCCACTATTAGTCCAAATACCTAAGTACGTAATAGGTGAAACCTAAAAGTCTATCAACTAAACTTCAGTTACCGTTTGAGAGAAAATACCTGTGACCACTATTCCCATTATTAATGTTGCCTTGGCTTTCATACCCGTGTTGGTGGTCTTGATAGTCATGTTTCGGTGGTCATTAGCCATCGGTGATAGTTTTGTTGCGCTGGGGCGCATGTTGATTCAATTAATTGTCATCGGCTATGCACTGACCTGGATTTTTGCAGTAGATTCCCCTCTACTAGTATTGGCCTTGTTAAGCGGCATGTTACTGATTGCCAGTTCTATCGCCCTCAGGCCCGTCGCAGAAAGCAAGACTCAGGGTGACTATGGGCGAGCCCTGTTTTCTATTTCATGCGGCGGTGGGTTAACCTTAGCCTTTATCACCTTGTTTGTGCTTACTCTCGACCCTTGGTACAAAGCCAACACCATGATCCCTCTGGCAGGAATGATCTTTGCCAGCTCAATGAACGCAGTGAGTGTCGCCGCGGAGCGCCTCCATATGGAAATCGACCATGGCTCACCACCCACCATTGCGCGCAATCAGGCCTTTAAAGCGGGCTTAATCCCCATTTTCAATAGTTTGTTAGCGGTGGGTTTGGTGTCACTGCCGGGCATGATGACCGGCCAAATATTATCCGGTGTCTCACCGTTGATCGCAGTACGTTATCAAATTGTCGTCATGTGCATGATCACCGGTGCCTCAGGAATGTCAGCGGCGCTGTATCTCTATCTACAAGGTAAAAAACAGCACGCAGTCAGTAGTAGTTGAGCGCCAATTTATGAGGAACAACTCACCGATATAGCCTCGGCCCAATCAGGGGGTAACCCGGCATAATGTTCGGCTTTTGGGTGTTCCTCAAAGGGGTTCTGCAGTACTTCAAGCAGCAGATTAACCTCTGAATAGTCACCTTGCTCAGCCTTTTCAATTGCTGCCTGGGCCATGTAATTACGCAAAATGTACTTTGGGTTGGTCTGCAGCATAGCCCTTGAACGATCTTTATGTGACAGCGGTTGCTGACTCAAACGTTGCCCATACAATGTAGCCCAAGCATCAAATGCATCGCGATCCACAAACAGATCGCGAACCGCTTGATCTTCATCAGAGAAGTGGCATAGCTGTCTAAAAAATAAAGTGTAATCAACCTGATTTTCTTCCATCAGTGTTAGCAGTTGGTTAATAAGACTCTCATCGCTGTCAGTGTATTGCGCCAATCCCAGCTTAGTCGCCATAAGATCACGGTAGTGTGTTAGAAAAGTAGGCTCATAATTTTTTAGTGCGGCCACCAGCGTCTCTGAGGGCAACAATGTCATCAGTGATGTGGCCAGTGCATTTAAATTCCAAAGGCCAACTGAGGGTTGGTTTTTAAAGGAGTAACGGCCATTGGCATCAGAATGATTACAAATGAAATTGGGATTATAAACATCCAAAAACCCAAACGGGCCATAGTCAATCGTATCCCCCAATATGGACATATTGTCGGTATTCATCACCCCATGAGCGAAACCTACCGCCTGCCAGTGAGCAATCATTTTGGCTGTTTCAGTGACAGTGTGATTGATCAAATTGGCATACCGTAAATCCTCATCAGCCCACTTAGGAAAATGTCTAGCAATCACATAGTCAGCCATTGCCTTAACAGCCTCAGGCTGATTGCGATAATGGAAGTGCTCAAAGGAGCCAAAGCGAATATGGCTGCGAGCAACCCGACACACCGTTGCTGCACTCTCTACTTCTTCACGATAAACCGAGGTATCACTGGTCACTAGGCACAGCGCTCTGGTGGTGGCTATTCCCAGGCCATGCATGGCTTCTGAGCATAGGTACTCGCGAATGCTTGAGCGCAATACTGCACGTCCATCGGCAAACCGAGAATAGGGCGTAGCACCAGCCCCTTTCAGTTGAATGTCCCAGAGTTGCGACCGCCCGTTGGCATCATCCACTGCTAGCTCACCCAGTGTCATGGCACGCCCATCCCCTAGTTGCCCTGCCCAAACACCAAACTGATGACCCGAATAGACCAGCGCTATGGGGTGCAAGCTAGTCTCTGCAAGATCTCCCGCCATTAGACGCAGCATTGCTGGGTCAGTCATAGACTCAGGGTTTAACCCCAGCTCTAACGCCAGTGAAGCATTGCTGCTAACCAGCACAGGGTTATGCAGTGGGCTGGGCGCCACTAGGCTGCAATGCAAGTCGCCCTGATCTTTAAAGCGATCAAAAAAAGTGTTTTGTAGATCCCGTGCTAGGGAGGCGTGCTTATCGGTCATAGACTTATTTAATACCCTCAAGGCCAACATTTTGCCAGCTAATTCTGGCTAAATTATCTGCATGTAGACTACTTATGTACAGCCAGTCCTCGGTTTCCAATGCGCCAGTATTCGTGTGGTGCACACCTTCAGGGTCTTGCAATGACGTCAGCACCTCACCGTCGCCAGTCATGGCAAAAACATGGCTATAAGGCACTGCTTGCGGGCGCATAAAAGGCGGAAAGCGCTGAAAAATCTTACGTACTAAAGGCGACATGGACAGATCATCCAGTGGCTTGCTGCGCGGCGACACCAGTCCTACCCAAAAGCGCCCGTCACGTCCACGCACGACGTTGTCGGGGAACCCTGGCAAGTTATCGATTAACACTTCTGACTGACCGGCTTTGTCGCCCTGCAACCAATACTTATGAATGCGGTAAGACCCGGTTTCATTAACCAATACAAATTGACTGTCAGCATCCACCGCAACTCCGTTGGCAAAGTTAAGCCCATCCATAAGCAGTTTGGTGGACTCATCTGCGGGATCATACACTAACAGACGGCCGTGACCTCCGTGCTCCATGGTATCCAGCAGGCTTGCCGCATAGGTACCGCCATTTGACTGCGCACCAAATTTGGTAGAGGCATCGCTAAAGTAAATTTTACCATCCGCAGTGACATCTAAATCATCGGCATAATCAATATCAGTCCCATCCACCGTGCGAGTCAATACTGAAATAACACCAGCCGGCGAGACCTTGAGCAGCCCTTTGTAGGCATCCGCGATCAGTAGGTTGTTATCAGCGTCAAAGACTATTCCCAAGGGGCTGCCCTGGGTATTGACCCATTTGACCTGTTCGCCGGTTTTCTGGTTGTAGCGCACAATCCAGCCCTCGCGAGTAGCGGCGTAAACCTCCTCATCAAGAAACGCCAAGCCCTCTGGTCCATGGGTGTCCGGCAACAGAATAATTTCAATGGCGGCCAATTTTTTATTTTCCTCAAAATCACCCACAAAGCCCTTGTCTAGCGGTGCTGCCCAGCTAACCGGTTCCACCGGAACGGGCCATAATAGTAAATAGGCCACTAAAACAGCTATGGCTAGCAGTATTTTTTTTAACATCCTGAAACCCTCTTTTGTTGTTATTATCGTGGGGTAATGGTGCGCTACTGGAACGGGTTAATCAACCTCGACTGTTTCGCTTGGAGTGCTGTCTCTGGTGGGGTAAAATGCGCGCTATTACAAAACTGTCAACTGTTCAGCTAACCATCGAAAGGTAGTCACTAGTCTCATGGAAGTTAACCCCATTTACACCGCTTTAGATGACCTGCAAACACGCACTGACGTGCTGAGGGGGTATCTTTGACTACGAAAACCGTAAAGATCGCCTCGCTGAAGTAGAGCTAGAACTGGGTGAACCCGACGTTTGGAACAAGCCTGAGCAGGCCCAAGAGCTAGGTCGCGAGCGCGCCTCTTTAGAGCTTGTCGTTAAAACCATTGAAGATCTAGATTCGGGGGTGTCTGATGCCCGTGAACTGCTTGGCATGGCAGTGGAAGAGAACGATGCTGATACAGTGGCAGATGTTGAAGCAGAAATGGCCGCGCTGGAAACTCAGCTCGCTAAGCTTGAATTTCGGCGCATGTTCTCAGGCGCGATGGATGAAAACAGTGCCTTTTTAGAAATACAGTCTGGGTCTGGCGGCACTGAGGCACAAGACTGGGCAGAAATGCTTTTGCGAATGTATTTGCGCTGGGCAGATGACAAGGGCTTCAAAGCTGAACTGTTAGAATGTTCAGCCGGGGATGTTGCTGGCATTAAAAGCGCCACCGTTGAAGTGACTGGCGAATACGCCTTTGGTTGGTTGCGCACTGAAATTGGGGTTCATCGGTTGGTGCGCAAATCGCCGTTTGATTCAGGAAACCGTCGCCACACATCCTTTGCCGCAGTGTTCATCTCCCCAGAAATTGACGACAATATAGAAATTGACATCGACCCATCTGATGTTCGCACCGATACTTACCGGGCATCGGGTGCCGGCGGGCAGCACATCAACAAAACGGATTCTGCAGTGCGACTTACTCATGCCCCCACCGGTGTGGTGGTGCAAAGCCAGAGCCAGCGATCGCAACACCAAAATCGTGACAAATGTTGGCAGATGTTGCGTGCTAGACTTTACGAATTAGAAGTCAGCAAACGCCAAGAGGCTGCTCAGGCTACTGAAGACACTAAATCTGATATTGGCTGGGGTAGTCAAATCCGATCCTACGTATTGGATGACGCGCGCATTAAAGACCTGCGCACGAACATAGAGACGCGCAATACGCAGGCAGTATTAGATGGAAAATTAGACCAATTTATTGTCGCATCGCTAAAAGCGGGGCTGTGAATTCTACAACAATTAAGACACCCATAACCAAAATAGACAGGGTACACATGACTGATCAACACGACGAAAACAAACTCATTGCCGAACGCCGTGCAAAACTTGATGAACTGCGAACGCATGAAGGTCCAACCTTTCCTAACCAGTTCCAGCCACTCCACAGTGCAGACCAACTGCAAGATGGCTTTGGTGAGCAAACCAAAGAACAGTTGGAGACATTGGCTAAGGTTGTTTGCATTGCTGGGCGAGTGATTCGTAATCGCGGTGCTTTTATTGTCGTGCAAGACAGTTCGGGTCAAATTCAGCTGTATGTGACCAAAGAGGCACGTCCCTTCGCTAAGTCATTAGATCTTGGCGATATTGTCGGCATTACCGGTGTGCTGCATAAGTCAGGCAAGGGCGATTTGTATGTGCAAATGGACGAATATTTACTGCTCACCAAGGCGCTGCGACCACTCCCAGACAAGTTTCATGGTCTTGCTGACCAAGAAATGCGCTATCGTCAGCGCTACGTTGACCTTATTGTTAACCCCGACGTCCGCAACACCTTTCGTATTCGCTCTAAAGTGGTCGACTTTATTCGCCGCTACCTCAACGATGCCGACTATTTAGAAGTTGAAACCCCGATGTTGCAAGTCATACCTGGCGGCGCAGTGGCACGGCCTTTTGTTACTCACCACAACGCACTCGATATCGACATGTATTTGCGCATTGCCCCAGAGCTTTATCTCAAGCGTCTTGTAGTGGGTGGTTTTGAGCGGGTCTATGAAATTAATCGCAACTTTAGAAACGAAGGCCTTTCAACTCGGCATAACCCTGAATTTACCATGCTCGAATTCTACCAAGCCTACGCAGATTTTAACGATCTTATGGATCTTACCGAAGATATGTTGCGCAAAATGGCCACCGAAGTGCTGGGGTCAACAAAAGTGGTTAACACAGTAAAAGATACAGATGGAGAGATTCAAAGCGAAATCCACTATGACTTTGCCGACCCTTTTGTCCGCTTGTCGGTGTTTGATTCTATTTTGCAGTACAACCCAGACATAAGCGCCGAACAGCTAAGCGATGAAGCTGGTGCACGTAAAATTGCCACGGATTTGCACATTCCGCTTAAAGATATCTGGGGTCTGGGTAAGGTACAGATTGAAATATTCGAGAAGACCGTAGAGCACCTGTTAGAGCAACCGACGTTTATCACCATGTATCCGGCTGAAGTTTCACCCTTGGCACGTCGTAATGATGATGACCCTTTCGTCACTGATCGGTTTGAATTTTTCGTCGGCGGTCGCGAAATAGCCAATGGTTTTTCTGAGCTTA
>Ga0209713_10000119_pt1 | contig 42714 bp, 39 predicted proteins | sample ArcOceMetagenome_3_FD_187444 | JGI IMG/M metagenome (GOLD analysis project Ga0209713, IMG submission 187444) | Marine eukaryotic phytoplankton communities from Arctic Ocean - Arctic Ocean- Svalbard ARC20M Metagenome (SPAdes) (version 2) | ecosystem: Environmental > Aquatic > Marine > Oceanic...
AGCCAAGTTGGCAATTAAATCAGTCTCTTCAATTATTAATGCTTGTAATTGAGGAATGAGTTCTTTGTATTGTTCTTCTTTCGAAATGTTGTTCGAAATTGTTAAATCTTCTGCCATACTTATTTAGTTGAATACCCAAAAGCAGTCATCATTTTGTTGAAAATCTCGGTATTGTCATAAATTCCAGCAAACTCTTCTGCCCCTTTCCCATAAGCAAAAACAGGAATCATGGAAGCACTGTGGTGCAAGGTAGAAAAACCTCCCTTAAGATTAGTTCCATCTTTGTTTCCATCAATTATGGCGTAACCCCCAGTTTCATGATCGGCAGTAATAATTACTAAAGTTTCTCCATCCAATTGAGCGAAATCTAACACTTTTTGAATCGCCTTATCAAAGTCTTTTACTTCGTTTATTATGTATTCCGAATCATTATTATGCCCGCCCCAGTCTATCTGAGAACCTTCTACCATCATAAAAAACCCATTGGTATCTTTCTTCAAAACCTCCAAAGCTTTTTCTGTAGCCAAAGGTAAGATTGGACCTCTAGAAGGAAACTCATCTCCCTGTGTAAAAACTAATTTTCCGGGTTGGTAAGGAGAATATAGATACACTAGTTTGTCAATATTTTTTGTGTTCAGGTCTTTGCTTATTGTATCAAGAACCGTGTAATTGTTGGCTGCAAGTTCTGTCAATAAATTTCTTCCGTCTTTTCTGTTTTCAAAGTAATGTTTTCCACCTCCAATCAATACGTCAATTCCTGTTCCCATAAATTGCTTAGAAATAGGTCCATTTGCTTCATACCTTCTTGGGAAATGGGCATAAAAACAAGCAGGAGTGGCGTGTGTAACTGTACTGGTCACAATAATTCCGGTAGCTTTCTTGTTTTCTTCTGCATATTCTATAAAAGTTTTATAATCCGCACTGTCCTTCATTGCTTGAGAAATCATCCCATTTTTTGTTTTTTTACCAGTAGCAAAAGCAGTTGCTCCAGCAGCAGAATCTGTAATTAAGTCATCATCAGAATGAGTTTTAATTAACCCAATAACTTTGCATCTTTCCAGATTCAGATACCCATTGTTGGCATACATCCCAGCAGTGATTTGTGAAATTCCCATTCCATCCCCAATCATTAAAATTATGTTTTTTGGGAGCTTAGTTTCTATTTTAATTTCATCTGTTGTTTCCTCATTCATTTGGCATGAATTAGCCAATATGAAGGAGATAGGAAGAAGAATGTGTTTTAGTTTCATGATTATTTTTTCTATTTAATCTTTAAAGATAAGACACCTAGCTTAATTAATTATTAAATGCGATTAATTAAAAACAGTTTCCAGTACTTGAAGAGATTTTAAGTCCTTCATGTCTGTGTGGTATTTGTAATAAGTGACAAGAATTTGTAGTGTTCTTTTCCTTGATTTGTTGTCAAAATTCAAATTATTACTTATTCCAAAAGACAATTCATACAGAGATTTTAATAAAATAGATTCCTGTGCATCCAAAAAATTTGAATGCACAGGAATGAAATTGGTTAATTCTCCTTCTTCTAAATCAAAGTAGATTTTATCTGAATCCATACTGGGTTCAAAACCTAAAAATTGCGTCAGTTGCATGAGGAAAACTAAATGAAAATCCATGGATAATTTATCTTTTTCTAAACGCAATAAGCTATTTTCAATAAATTGAAATTTGGCTAAATTTTGTTCTTCTTCCTGAATTACTTGATTTAATACTTCATTGATAAACAATAAAATATTAGACTTATAAATGTTTTGATAAATTGACCTAAAAGGAATGTCTAACTCATATTCCTTAATATTTTGAATGTTTTTTTTAGGATTGTTGTACACGGTAATATTAACTACAGAAAGAGGTAAATATAAGTTTTTAGCTTTTTTAGAAATTCTTCCAAAGTAGGATCTCACCCCAAACTCTTGCGTGTACATTTTTACAATAAGGCCATTCCCTGGCAGCACTGTCTTTTTCAATATTATCGCTTTCGTTTTGTCAAACATTAGTTTTTCTTGAAAGTGAATAATAGCGATAGCTGATCAAAGCAATAATAACAAATGAAACGATTACGAGCCAGAGATTATTAAACTCAGGATTTTCTATTTCTGGAATCTCCGAATTCATTGCAACTAGAATACTGATTAAATTATGCAGTAAGTGGGCAATGATAGGAATTAATAAATTACGTGACCACACAAATAAATAACCTAACATTATTCCCATAAAAAATCGTGGAAGAAAAGTAAGAAACTGCATGTGAATTGCACTAAAAATAAAAGCTGTAATCAAAATCCCAACCCAATTTTTTTTAGTCCATTTAATTAGGATTTTCTGAACAATCCCTCTAAAGAAAAGCTCTTCGCCAATGGCAGGAAGTAAAGCCATTAATAGTATTGTAGCGAATATTTTTCCCGAACTTTTGAAAGAAATTATATAGTTAATGAGTTCGTTTGCATCATCTTCCATAACATTAAAAACTTCAGGTAAGTTTAGCTTCATATTCAGTTCTCCCATAAAACTGACTAGAATTAACCCTGACATTGAAAAAAATGGAAGAAGTGTAATAAAGTTGAGGGGAGGTTTAGAATTTAAAGACAAATATCTAGAAGGATTTTCGCTCATCAGTTTTGCAAAAAATACACTAGAGACAATAAACATTCCCAAGCTGTTCAGAGCTATTAAGACGAAAAATATCCAGTAGCCATTTTCGTTTTCCATGATTAATTGAGAGGAATTATTTGCCGTTAGGTTAGTAAAATCAAAATTAAAAACAGAATTTATGATTGTAACCCCTAATAATTGAAATATTAATCCACTGATTAACAATATGAATAAGAGAATAATTAGCTGTAACCCGTATTTTCCTTTAGTAAAATCTAAAACCATAGATTCAAAGGTATTATATTTGTCCCAAAATAAAACAGAAATTTATAAACTTTGGTAAAAATTGCAGACATAGAATTGGGAGATTTCCCATTGTTACTTGCACCTATGGAGGATGTGAGTGATCCGCCATTTCGTGCTTTGTGTAAACAATACGGAGCAGATTTAATGTACACAGAATTTATTTCCTCTGAAGGATTGATTCGTGATGCAGCTAAAAGTGTAAAAAAGTTAGATATTTTTGAATATGAAAGGCCAGTTGGAATTCAAATTTTTGGATCAAGTATTGATTCTATGCGAAAAGCAACTGAAGTTACTCAGGGTGCAAATCCGGATATTATTGATATTAATTACGGTTGCCCAGTAAAAAAAGTAGCTGGAAAAGGAGCCGGAGCTGGGATATTACAAGATATTCCTAAAATGGTGGAGATGACCAGGGAGATTGTAAAGTCTACTCATTTGCCGGTTACAGTGAAGACAAGATTGGGTTGGGACGAAGACACCAAGTACATAGTAGAAGTAGCAGAAAGACTTCAAGATGTTGGAATAAAAGCAATTTCTATTCATGGGCGTACCAGAAAACAAATGTACAAAGGCGAAGCTGATTGGGATTTAATTTCCCAAGTAAAGCATAACTCAAGAATGCACATTCCTGTATTTGGAAACGGAGACATAAACACTCCTCAAAAAGCGGTAGAATATAAAAATAGATACGGAGTAGATGGTGTAATGATTGGAAGAGCAAGTATAGGAAACCCTTGGTTTTTTAAGCAAGTAAAACATTTTATTGCAACAGGAGAAGAACTAGGAATGCCCTCCATTGAAGAAAGGGTAGATGTGGTGAAAAAACATTTAGAAATGTCCTTAGAGTGGAAAGGAGAGAGGGAAGGTATTGTAGAAATGAGAAGGCATTATTCCAATTATTTTAAAGGAATTCCAGACTTCAAACCATTAAGAATGAAATTAGTTACTTCATTTGAAGCAGAAGAAATATTTGATACGTTACAGGAAGTGAAACGACAGTTTTCAACTATTTTGTAACTGTTTTAGAAGCTTGTATTTTTGCTTTGTTTCTTTGTAAGAAATAACAGCAATTGTTAATCCAGCTTTTCCGTCTAGGAATCCACGATTCATAATATAGCTTGAAATAAACCGAGAGATTGGACTAAAAACTATTTTAAAAGCACTTGATTTTTTCCCAGCCTCATGGTAAGCAATAGAGGCGATTTTTGCAAATTTATCTGCTTGTAATCTGTGTTCCTCAATGGTGTAATAACTATAATGTAGCAAATCTCTTTTCAAATGTTTTTGAGTTGTATTTTCTTTTAAAATATAAGTATCGTGAGGATTTTTCCCTCCCCAATTTCCCTTAGTAGAATCCCATAATCTTAATTTTACATCTGGATACCAAAGTCCATATTTTATCCATTTACCGCAATAATTTGTCATTCTATTAAATGAATAACCGTCAGATTTCCAGTCTTTTTTTACCTCTAAAATAGAGTTTTTTAATCCCTTAGAAATAGCTTCGTCTGCATCAAGAGAAAGTATAATTTTATTGTTCGCTTGGGTTATTGCCCAGTTTTTCTGCTGGATATGGCCTTCGAATTTGTGGGTTATAAATTTCACTCCAAGAGATTCACAAATATCCTTGGTTTTGTCAGTAGAAAAAGAATCGACCACTACAATTTCATCTACAATATCAGCTAATGAAACAAGGCATCTTTCAATGTTCTTTTCTTCATTAAATGTGATTATTACTGCCGAAATTTTGACTTCCATGAATGCGAATTAAAATCAAAGATAAAAAAAAAGAGCCTCACAAAATAATTGTGAGGCTCAGAATTTAATTCAATTGTGATTTTACTTTTTCACGAATGATTTAGTAATTAATCCAGTTTTTGACTGAATTCTTAAGAAATACATTCCGTTTTTAAGTTCAGAAACATCCATAGAAAACTGAGCAGATTTACCAATTAGTTTATCTCCAAAAGAGTTCACTGTTCTACCCAAAGCATCAATCAATGAAATAGTTACATTATCATTTACACTTGTTTGTGTACTAATTCTCACATTTAAAATGTCACTAGCTGGGTTAGGAAACAAAGTAACGTTGTAATCAATAACTTTTTCTTTGATAGAACTAAATTGTTCGATAAGAGCAGTGTCAATATTCAAGTAAACTATGTCTTGAATTGCTGCAGCATCCAAATCTCCAGAAACAGATTGACCTGGTTCAAAATCTCTCATGTATATAATATGAATAGCGGAATCTACATGTTTAGCCATAGATGGATAAACTGCTTCGTAAATTGCATATTCAAAATCTGGCGTATAATCTTCAGGATCAGACCAAGTAGCTCCTCCGTCATAAGAATTCATTACGTACAAATGCCTGTAAACCTGTACACCATTAGAGTGAGTTTCTGCCATAGCCGCATAAACTAAATAAAGGGTGTTGTTTGAACTAATTCCACAACTCGGCATACTTGATAATCCAACTTGGTAACTTGGAAAAGAACCTCCAGAAGGTACAACCTCTAATTGTCCTGACCCATCCAAATCTAATGCCCCGGTAATTACTTGCGTAGAATCAGCACCAAAACCTTCGTTCCAATATGCTAAACCATTTGTCCCTGGGAAGTAAGAAGTACCATCATCCGTAGTGTCAGAATCTAATACCCTTGTTAGGCCATAAAATACATGAACTCCTCCTGTGTTATCTAATAACAAAGATCCAGAACCATCACATGATGAAATTGTGTCAAAAGATCCATCACCATTAGCATCAGATCCATCATCAATTACATATTTGTTAATTGGAAAATCATTAACAATAGTTTTTGTCCAAGAATTCCCATTATTAGTAGACTTAAATACTAATACATCTCCCCATGAGTTGTAAGAAGCAATTGCTACTACATCACCTCTAGCATCTATTGAATAAGCATCTGCAGATACATAAGAAAAGAAAGAAGAATCTAGCCCAGGTAAAATAGAATCTTGAATATCCCATGTTGCCCCTAAGTTTTTAGATCGGTAATAAACTAAAGCATTTGTTAAGCCTTTAAAAGCAGGTCCTCCGGTTGTAGAATGTCTTACAATTGCGATAACATGTAGGGTACTATCTTTACCCCCTCCAACCACAGCTCTTGGCCATAATACATCATAACCAGTTGGAATAGTTGTAGGAATTATAGATTCTATCCAAGCACCAGCACCTTTTGTACTTCTTTTATTAAGGGTAAGTCCTCCAGATCCAGAATGACTAACTATAAACTCATTGTTATTAACCGCTCCAGAAGCTAATGCAGGCCATCCATTTCTTGTTGATTCTACTTTTGATATTGGAAAAGAACCCCAAGCAGATGTACTTTTATAATTATATCCAGCACCTCTATTTGAGTAAGGTGAAGAACCGTTATCCATTGTCCATGTTGCAGATAGAGTTCCGTCAGTATGGTTAATTAATCTTCTTTGGCTTGTACCATTTGTTTGTAAATCATAGACCGTATTTCCTATTACTGTGTAGCTCATTGCAGACCTTGTCATTGGATTAGTTGCAAAAGGACCTGTCACAACTTCAGAACCATCTGCCTTTTTGCTAGACTTCATCTCTATGTCTATGTTAGCTTTTGGGAATGAGTTGCTCGATTGTGCCATCATAGATATTGAAAGAGATAGACCCAAAATTGAAAGTATTGTTTTTTTCATATTCATTATAGTGTTAAATTATTCTTACTAAATTAATAAAAAATTATTAAACGAGATGGTTTTGTTAAATTTAAGTATTATATTTGAGACTATATTAAACAATAAAACACACAATCCAATGAAAAAATTTTATTCAATCTTAGCAGGGACGCTATTTGTAGCAAGTGCTTTTGGGCAAGCTCCATTAAACACCTCAGAATTCAAAGAAGCAACTAAAAAAAGAGCCGATAGACAAACTAGAACTTTAAACACAAATTCTAGTAGATCTATAATTTCGAATGCAACTGTTAATTTTGTTGACATGTCTAGTAGTTATTACTCTTCTACTCCAGATTATGATTTATATTACGTTTTTCCAGATTCTACAGTAAATGCTGATTTCGGTGGAACATACGATTATCCTTTTTGTAGTTCTTTGGCTATGACATTTGATTTAAGTTCAGAAGTAATCAATAGTTCAATTCTTTCACTTAAAGATGGTTTTGATCCAGCAGCTACATCTACATTAGACAGTATTGCTGTATACAGTAACTATACTCAAGGTAGAGACGGTATCGTAGATACAGTAATTTACAGAGTTATAACTGGAACAAGTGGAGTAAACTTATCACGTGTATTCTATTTTACTGGTATGGCAACTTCTTACCCTTCAAGTAATGATACGACCAGATTCATTCAATTATTGAATGATGGATCAGGTGTAATTGCAGAATACAAAGTGCCATTGTTACCAGGAGATACATTATCAAACGGATTACAATACCCAATAGCTGTAACAGGAGGATTAACTGTTCCTAGTATTTTTGCTATTACTATTGACTATAAGCCAGGAGGTACTTACACTCCATTTGTTGATACTTTAGGAGAAAGAATAGGAAGTTTTTCAGTTTATACTGCTGAATTGAACGGAGACGGAACATTTAGTAACTTCTTACCAAATGATTACAATGGATCTTCATGGGTCAGTAATGAATCTAAATACGATGCAGCTTCATCTTGGTATGGTTGGTACCTTCCTTATTTAGCTTACGGAGCTGGACTATTTGAATCAATTGATATGGATATTGTACTTTCTCAAACTAATTCTATTTCTGTAATAGAAAATGAAAGTGATGCTGCTTTATTTCAAAACTACCCTAACCCTTCAAACGGAATAACTACTGTTAGATATTCTTTAGAAAACGAAGCGAACATTTCCTTTGAAATGATTGATGTAACAGGTAAGAAAGTTGTTTCAACTATTGAAGGAAACAAAAACCCAGGAGTTTATTCAATAGAAGTAAATACTGCTGAATTAAATTCAGGAATCTATTTCTATTCTATCTTAGTTAACGGAGACAAGATTACTAAGAAAATGATTGTTACTAAATAAGACATTTTTAAAAGTTAATTCTTACAAAAGTCCCAATCGAAAGATTGGGACTTTTTTTTGTAAAAAAGATTCATTATATTTAATTATTAATACTTTAATAATTAAAAAAACAAAGTCATGAGAATAACATTACTTTTCGTCAGCACATTTTTATTTTTAGGAGTTGGTTTATCGCAAACTGTTGAAAATACAGTGCTACATAATGAAATAAAAGAAGCGCCAGAGCATAAGTCAGTAAGACAAACAAATAGAATTCAAAGCTCAACAAATAGAAGTACAATTGCTCAAAAGATTAATTTTGTTGACATGACAGCCTCTTATTATTCTTCGACACCCGATTATGATTATTATTACTTATTCCCAGATACTTCTGTGCATGCAGAATATGGAACAAGCTTAGGAATTCCATTTATCCATTCATTTGGGATGACTTTTGATTTAAGTTCAGAAGTAATAAATGCTGGAGTAGGAGGCCTATTGGATGGGTTTGATATTAATGCAGTTACATATATTGATACTATCGCAACCTATGGAAGATACACGAAAGGAACTGCCGGGCATGTAGACACATTAATTTACAGAGTAGTCCCTAGAAGTACAAATAACCTGAACGTTGTGGGTTACTTCACAGGGCAATCTACTAAATATCCTGCGAGTAATGATACAGCAAGATATAGAAGACTTTATTGGGATTCGATTGCAAGAGCACCTTTTGGAGTTTTGGCTGAGTATAAAGTACCTTTGCTATTGAGCGATACGATTTCAAATGGATTGATATACCCAAGAGCAATAACAACAGGATTGATGGTCCCCTCAATTTTTGCTATTACAATAGATTTTAAACCAGGAGGAACTTATTTAGCTGGCGATACCATGGGCAGAAGAATTGGTTCATATACACAAGTTGTTGCAGAACATAACGGAAATGGAACTTATCATAATTATACACCAGGAGATTTTACGGGTTCTAGTTCTGTGCATAGAAGTGTGAGATACAACACGAGTACAACAGGTTGGAACGGAAGATACATTCCTTACTTGGCGTATGGAGCAACTCAATTTGAAGCCATAGACATTGATGTGTTTTTAAGGCAACAAAACACTTTTGGGACAAATGAGTTAACAAATGGAGCGCGATTATTTCAAAATTATCCTAACCCTACAAATGGAATTACCACAGTTAGTTATGCTTTGCAAAATGAAGCAAATGTAATATTTGAAATGAGGGATATAGCAGGTAAAAAAGTATTTTCGTTTACAGAAGGAAATAGAAATCCAGGGACATACACGTTAGAAATTAATACAACAGAGTTGAATTCTGGAATCTATTTTTACTCACTAATTGTAAATGGAAACCGAGTTAGCAAGAAAATGATTGTTGCTAAATAGACATAAAAAATTGCAATAAAAAAAGCCTCAGCATTTGCTGAGGCTTTTTTGTTTTTGGTGGGCAATGAGGGATTCGAACCCCCGACCCCCTCGGTGTAAACGAGGTGCTCTGAACCAACTGAGCTAATTGCCCTTTTCAATTGGTTTGCAAATATATAAATATTTTTATATTGAATCCAAATATCTGAAAGAAAAGATTGAAAAAGAATAAATGTGGAGAAAGTAAATGATTTGAAACCCTATTGTGGCAAGGTTTACGGGGTGAAAAATATTATTTTAAATATGTACAATATTTCATTAAAAATCAAAGTATATCATTATCTTTGAGAAAAGAGAAGAATAATGTCCCAAAAAACAATGAAATCTGCCTTAATTTCTGTATTCCATAAAGACGGACTACAGCCAATTGTTGAAAAATTAATCGACCTAGGAGTAACTATTTACTCAACAGGAGGAACCCAAAAATTTATAGAAGATCTTGGAATGGATGTTGTTCCAGTAGAAGATTTGACTTCTTACCCCTCAATTTTAGGAGGAAGAGTTAAAACTCTTCATCCCAAAGTATTTGGCGGAATTTTATCTAGAAGAGACAACGAAAATGATAAGGAAGAAATGAAAGAATTTGCAATTCCTGAATTGGACTTGGTAATTGTGGATTTGTATCCTTTTGAAGAAACAGTTAAGTCAGGAGCTAGCGAACAAGAAATTATTGAAAAAATTGATATTGGCGGAATTTCTTTGATTAGAGCAGCAGCAAAAAATTTCAAAGATGTTACTATCATTTCATCAATGAATCAGTACGATAGATTTTTGGCACTATTGAACGAAAAGAAAGGAGTTACTTCATTGGAAGATAGAAAGCAATTTGCTTCTGATTCATTTAATGTTTCTTCTCATTACGACTCTCACATTTATAAATATTTTGCAAGTGATTCTCAAGCTGCTTTTAAAGAAAGTATTCAAAATGAATCTGTGTTGAGGTATGGAGAAAACCCACACCAAAAAGGAAGTTTTTATGGAGATCTAGACTCTTTTTTTGAAAAGCTACATGGGAAAGAATTATCTTATAATAATTTACTTGATGTGGATGCGGCTGTAAATTTAATTTTAGAATTTAAAGAAGTAAAACCAACTTTTGCTATTCTTAAGCACAATAACGCTTGTGGGATTGCATCAAGAAATACTTTGGTAGAAGCTTACACTGATGCATTGGCAGGAGATCCTGTTTCTGCTTTTGGAGGAGTTTTAATTTCTAATACAGAGATTGATAAAACAACTGCAGAAAAAATCCACACTTTGTTTTGTGAAGTAGTAATTGCACCTTCTTATTCTGATGAAGCGTTAGAAATTTTGAAAGGAAAAAAGAATAGAATAATTCTTGTACAAAAACAATTTATTTTACCTAAGAAGCAACATAGAACTATACTGAACGGAGTTTTGGTTCAGGATAAAGATATGATTACAGACAAGAAGTCAGAGTTTAAAACGGTAACAACAACTTCTCCTTCGGCAGAAGAAATGACTGATTTAGAGTTTGCAAGTAAGATTTGTAAAAACACAAAATCAAACACGATTGTACTGTCAAAAGGAGGGCAATTATTTGCAAGTGGAACAGGTCAAACATCTAGAGTAGATGCTTTGAACCAAGCAATACATAAAGCAAAATCATTTGGATTTGACTTGAATGGAGCTGTGATGGCTTCGGATGCATTTTTCCCATTTCCAGACTGTGTAGAGATAGCAGGAAACGAAGGGATAATAGCAGTGGTTCAACCAGGAGGTTCAATAAAAGATGAATTATCTATTGATTATTGCAATAAAAATAACATTTCAATGGTTTTTACGGGAACCAGACACTTTAAACATTAATAAAAAATGGGTTTATTTAATTTTTTCCAGCAAGAAATTGCCATAGATTTGGGAACAGCCAACACAATTATTATCCAAAATGGAAAGATAGTTGTAGACGAACCTTCCATTGTTGCTATGGACATCAAAACCGATAATATTATTGCTATTGGTAAAAGGGCGCAACAGATGCATGGAAAAACACATGAAAACATTAAGACTATTCGTCCTCTTAAAGATGGTGTGATTGCTGATTATAAAGCTACTGAGGAGATGATAAAGGGAATGATAAAAATGACTCAAGAAAAGAAGTCAATATTTTCTGGTTTATCTAAAATGAGAATGATGATTTGTATTCCTTCTGGGATTACAGAGGTAGAAAAAAGAGCAGTAAGTGACTCGGCTCAGCATGCTGGAGCAAGAGAAGTATATCTGATTCACGAGCCAATGGCTGCTGCAATTGGAATCGGAATTGACGTTTTGGAACCAATGGGAAACATGATTATTGATATAGGTGGAGGAACTTCAGAAATTGCAGTAATTGCTTTGGGAGGAATTGTTTGTGATAAATCAATAAGAGTAGCAGGAGATGACTTTACTGCAGATATTGAGGAATACATGAGAAGACAACACAATATCTTGATTGGTGAGAGAACTGCTGAAATGATAAAAATTGAGGTAGGAGCGGCATCAAACGAATTAGATGATCCACCAGAAGATTATGCGGTACGTGGAAGAGATTTGATGACTGGAATCCCTAAAGAAATTACTATTTCATACAAAGAAATTGCTGGAGCGTTGGATAAATCTATTACTAAGATTGAAGAGGCAATTTTATCTGCCTTAGAGATGACTCCACCAGAACTGTCTGCGGATATTTACAAAACAGGAATATATTTAGCGGGAGGAGGATCTTTACTAAGAGGATTAGACAAGCGTTTTTCATTGAGAACTCAACTGCCAATTCATATTGCTGATGAGCCACTTCGCTCTGTAGTAAGAGGTACAGGAGTTGCTCTTGACAATATAGAGAAATTCCAATTTTTAATAAAAGGGATATAATCCTAATCTATTTTGATACTTAAAAGAACATGAAAAATTTATTCTTATTTTTTAATAAAATTAAATTTTTCATGTTCTTTATTTTTCTGCAATTAATTATTTTTAAAATAATTATCTCCAATTCAAGCTATCAGCAGTCTAGTTATTTAAACTCTACTGCTTCGTTATCGGGTTGGTTTTTTACTCAAAGTAAATCTATCAAAAATTATTTTGGATTAAAATCAGTAAACAATACTTTAGCGATACAAAATGCCTCTTTAAAACAAGAATCTTTCCATAATTACACGATTGTATCGGAAAATGAAATACTGATTAATAAAGAGATTTATAAAAAGAAATATTTATTTCAGCCCTCAGTTGTAATTCAAAATTCCACGCAAAGAAGGAAGAACATTTTGACTCTTAATGTTGGAGAAAATAAAAAGGTGAATAAGGAAATGGGAGTTGTCGCATCTAACGGGATTATTGGTTTTATAAAGGATGTTTCGAATCATTATTCTACTGTCCTTAGTTTGATGAATACAGATTTTAGTGTTCCAGTCATTCCGCTGAATGACAGCTGTAAAGGGCTGTTGTACTGGGGTAAAGACGATAAAATAAACCAAATCTCAGTAAAAGGGATTCCTACTTATTTTAAAATAAAAGTGGGAGACACTATTGTGTCTCAAGGAGGTTCAGGAATATTTCCGCCAAACGAAATGGTAGGAACTGTTAAAAAAGTTATAATCCCAAATGGAAGTAATAATTACCTATTGAAATTAAAAACAAGTGTAGATTTTAATGCATTAAATAATGTTTTTATTGTAAAGAATATTTATAAAGAAGAATTGGATTCTTTGCAAACAGCCATTTATAAATGAGATTAATTTTATTAAATATATTTCGATTTACAGGATTAATATTTTTGCAAATATTTGTGGTTAATCAAATGAATTTGGGGTTTTTAAACCCTTATATCTCCATAGTGGTTTATATTTCATTTCTAATTACTTTTCCGGTTAATATTTCTAAATATATTTTATTATTAGTCGCATTAATTCTAGGTTTAACTGTTGATATGTTCCAGAATACAGGAGGAATTCATGCTTCGGCTTGTGTTTTTTTGGCCTTTGTAAGGCCTTTCCTTTTATCGAGGATACAATCGGATAGTCCTATTGATGACATTCAGGAACTAAATGTTTACACAGAAGATTTACAGAAATACATTATGTATTGCTTCATCTTATCTTTTTTCTTTTTTATAGGGCTATTTTTATTCGAAGAATTTAGTTTTGGAAGAATTCCATTGATAGCCTTAAAAGCAATACTGAGTAGTACAGTGAGTACCTCTTTAATAATATTGGGTCAATATTTATTTATTAGAAAGCCTAAAAAACAATAACAATGATAGACATAAAATTACTTTCAGAAATATGTGAAACTGCCGGAGCTCCGGGGTTTGAAAATAGAGTAAGAAAATTAGTCTTAAGAGAAATAGAATTTCTTGTTGATGAATTCTCTATTGATAATTTAGGGAATGTAACCGCTATTAAAAGAGGAGTAGACAGTTCCAAAAAAGTAATGTTGGGTGCCCATATGGATGAAATAGGATTTATCGTAACCCATATCGATGAGGAAGGATTTGTGCGTTTTCATACGCTTGGAGGATTTGATCCAAAAACATTGACTGCACAAAGAGTTATCATCCATGGGAAAAAAGATTTGATGGGAGTTATGGGTTCTAAACCTATTCATGTAATGACTCCCGAAGAAAGAAATAAAGTGCCAAAAACGACTGATTATTTCATTGATATGGGAATGAATAAAGAAGAAGTTGAGAAATATGTAGAAATTGGAAACCCAATTACTAGAGAAAGGGAATTGATAGAAATGGGCGATTGTGTGAATTGTAAATCAATTGACAATCGTGTTTCAGTTTACATCCTTATTGAGGTGTTGAAACAGCTTAAAACTGTTCCTTATGATGTGTATGCAGTATTTACTGTGCAAGAAGAAGTGGGATTGAGAGGGGCTAATGTTTCTGCACTAAACATCAATCCAGATTTTGGTTTTGGAATTGATACAACCATTGCTTTTGATGTTCCAGGAGCTGCAGCTCACGAAAAAGTAACTGAACTGGGAAAAGGAACGGCTATTAAAATTATGGATTCACAAACTATATGTGATCACAGAATGGTTTCTTTTATGAAGAAAACTGCTGACAAGAATAACATTACTTGGCAACCAGAAATTCTTACAGCTGGAGGAACAGACACGGCAGGAATTCAAAGGATGACACCAGGAGGTTCTATTGCTGGGGCAGTTTCGATTCCAACTAGACACATTCATCAGTCTATAGAGATGGCAAACAAAAAAGACATAAAAGGAAGTATTGACATCCTTGTGGCTTGTTTGACTGAGATTGATACTTATGATTGGAGTTTTTAACATTTCTTTTTAAAAAAATAAACGCCTGAATTATAATTAAATATAGTTCAGGCGGTTTAGTTAAAAAGGGTAAGCTGACTTAAATTTCAGTTAATATATTAATTTCTTCAAGGTTTGTTATTCCCCAGCTGTCTTTCTCTTCATCTTTCCATAAGTCTGGGAAGAAAATACGTTTTTGGTATTTTGGATGCATGTATTTGTGCCAATCACTTCCACCAGTTGCAGCAGCTTTTCCTAGGTATTTTGAAGCAGCATGGTAATGATGCATTACCCATTTTATGTTTACTGTGTAATCATAATGACGCATTGCATTTACCAAAGTCAAATCTTTCTGGTAGGATTCAGGTAATTGTTTAAACTTCGTCCAAAGATTAACTGTGTTGTAATCTTTCATAAAGTCAATTAGCTCATCCTTGTATTTCTTTTCAAAATTCACCAATAAGGCGTTCTTTTTTCCTGTTTTGAAGTCTTTTCCGGCAGCTTGCCAATACATGTGTTCAAACGCGTGTTCGTAAGGAGTTTCTCTGTCAATATTGTCTCTAAATCTCAAATCAATTAGATTAATTAACTCAGTAGATGAGATTTCAATTTTACGATATTGAGCACTTTGAAATCCACTTGCAGGAGTCAGAGTGTCACGGAATTTCATGTATTGTTCCAGTTCCATTCCATCTCCCATTACGGTAAATGAATTAGCAAGTACATCAAAGTATCTACTGATTCTACCCAGATGCATGGTAAATTTCTCTGGTTGGATGTTGTCTTCATCTCCAATTTGTTTTATCTCCCACAAAATCATTTTAAACAACAGTTCATTGACTTGGTGGTACATAATAAATACCATTTCATCTTTCAATTGTGTCCTTTGAATCTGTAAACTCAACAATGCATCAACATTAGCAAAATCCCAATAAGTCATTGGTTCTGCATGCAATAATCCTGATAAATGTACGTCAGGGTTTTGCCCCATTGCTTCGTATTTTTTATCTATTGCGGCTAATAATTCTTCTCTTGTCATACTATTGAGTTAAGAAAAAGAAAATAGACTTTTAAAATCATCTACTCTCTTTATTCTATGTACTTAAAAATTTATAATGTTCCTCTTTTTTCTTGTTCTCTTTCAATAGATTCAAACAATGCTTTGAAGTTTCCTGCACCAAACCCTTTTGCCCCCATTCTTTGAATAATCTCGAAAAATAAAGTTGGTCTGTCTTCAATCGGTTTAGTGAATATCTGTAATAAATACCCTTCTTCATCTGCATCAATCATAATTCCAAGAGCTTTTAATTTTTCAATGTCTTCACCCAATTCATGGTTGTGCGCTTCCAATCTTCCCGGAACTGCTTTGTAATATTCTTCTGGTGGAGTAGATAAGAATTGAATTCCTCTTGCTCTCATTTTTGCTACTGTATCCAATATATCATTAGTTGCCATTGCAATATGTTGCACTCCTGGGCCTTCATAAAAGTCTAGGTATTCTTCTATCTGTGATTTCTTTTTTCCTTCAGCTGGCTCATTTATCGGGAATTTAATCCTTCCATTTCCATTACTCATAACTTTACTCATCAATGCAGAGTATTCGGTAGTAATTTGCTTATCATCAAATGATAAGAAGTTTACAAATCCCATTACATCTTCATACCATTTCACCCAAACATCCATTTCGTTCCAACCTACATTTCCTACCATGTGGTCAATAAATTTAAGTCCTGTTGGCTCAGGGTTGTAATCTGACTCCCACTTTTCGTAACCGGGTAAAAACTCTCCTTTGTAGTTTTTTCTTTCCACAAACATGTGAACTGTTTCTCCATAGGTATAGATTCCAGCTCTCACCACTTCTCCGTATTCGTCTTTTTCTACAGTTGGTTCCATGTAAGATTTGGCACCTCTTTTAGTCGTTTCTTCCCAAGATTTTTTAGCATCATCAACCCAAAGAGCAACTATTTTTACTCCATCACCATGTTTTGCAAGGTGATCGTTCATCCAAGATTCAGAATTTAAAGGTGTAGTTAATACAATTCTTATTTTATCTTGTTTTAAGACATAAGATGCATAATCTTTACATCCCGTTTCTAATCCTTTGTAAGCATGAGACTGAAACCCAAATGCAGTTTTATAAAAGTGAGCTGCTTGTTTCGCATTCCCCACAATAAACTCTACATAATCAGTTCCTAAAAGGGGCAAGAAATCCTGCGCATCTTCAAATATTTTTTCTAATCCGTATTCTACGTTTTTAACTTTACTCATAATTATTTAATTATTTAATTAACTAATTTTGTTGTCAACTAATTTTTTAAGTTTTTATTTTATTATCTAATTGGCATGTTTAATCAATTAGTTCATTGTTTTTAATGTTCTAGCCAAGATTTATAATAGGCTTCGTCTTGTAATTTTATTGCTTCTTCGGTTACCATTAAAGGCTTAAAAGTATCTACCATCACAGCTAACTCTTCTGTTTTGGTATGTCCAATACTGCGTTCCATTGCTCCTGGGTGAGGGCCATGTGGTATTCCTGCAGGATGTAATGTTATTTGTCCTTTTTCAATGTTATTCCTACTCATAAAGTCACCATCTACATAATACAAAACCTCATCAGAATCAATGTTACTGTGGTTGTAAGGAGCTGGAATTGAATCGGGATGATAATCATATAATCTGGGCACAAAAGAACAAATTACAAAATTATTTGTCTCAAATGTTTGATGAACTGGAGGGGGTTGATGAATTCTTCCGGTTATTGGTTCAAAATCATGAATAGAAAATTTGTAAGGGAAATTATACCCATCCCAACCTACTACACTAAATGGGTGAGCTGCATATATATATTCATGAATCATGTCTTGTTTTTTCACTTTTAACAAGAAATCTCCACTTTCATCAAAGGTTTCTAACTCTGAGGGTCCATGAATGTCTCTTTCGCAAAATGGCGAATGTTCCAAGTGTTGTCCAAAATAGTTTCTATATCTTTTTGGTGTATAAATTGGACTTTTAGATTCAACAATAAACAATCTGTTATCTTCTGTGTCGAAATTAATTTGATAAATGACTCCTCTTGGAATAACCAAATAGTCTCCGTATTCAAAATCAATGTTTCCCAATATTGTTCTTAGCTTTCCTGTTCCTTTATGAATGAAGATAACTTCATCACTGTCAGTATTCTTGTAGAAATACTCGGTCAATGATTTTTTTGGAGCAGCCAATATAATTTGACAATCTGAATTCATCAATACACACTTCCTACTTTCGAGAAAATCATTTATTGGAGGAACATTAAACCCCTTAAGAGCTAAAGATTTCATGTTCTTTTCTACTGCAATTTTTGGCTCAACAGAGTAAGACTTTACAACTTCTTTTACTTGAGTGGGTCTTTGTGTGTGGTACAAAAGAGATGACATTCCGTCAAATCCTATTGTTCCAAAAAGTTCTTCGTAATAAAAACTGCCGTCTGGCTTTTTGAAAACAGTGTGTCTTTTCGGTGGGATATTTCCCAATTTATGATATCTAGGCATTCTTAAATGTAATAAATTTATAGGAGTATTAAATGAAAAACGGGCGTAAATTACCCGACTACTCTGGATTTTTGATAATCACGGATAACATTAGCGAAAAGATATTTTCCCAGCTTGTTTTCATTTTTTTTAAATAAAATTGAATCTTAAATTTTATATGCATAAAAATAAGAAAAATTATCCACTTTATAGTATTATTATACTCAGTTACTGTTGCATTTCATCATAAGGAATTGCAGCATTTGGACAATGTTTTTCCATTCCTTTAGTAATTTCTTGAGGTTCTAGTCTTGCGAATTCCGCTTTATTTGCAACTTCATCCGAGCAATTTATCACCTCTAACACATTGTCTCTCTCTTTGTTTAATAATTCCAGGCAGTTACATTTTAAGTCAACAATTTTTTCCAAAGATGTTTTTGCTTCTCCACAACTTATTAATAACAATGAACTGATGAAGATAACCCCGATTTTTTTCATGATATAAAGATTTTAATTGATTAAAATTACTAATAAAATAGAGGAAGCAAAAGAAGAAAAACTATTTTTCTGCAAAAGAGTTTTCATACCGCATATATTAACTAATTTTGTACTATGGAAAACACTCATACAAATATTAGCGAACTAGGAGAATTTGGATTTATCAAAAGACTTCAAGATAAAATTAAGCTGACGAATAAAGATATTATCAAAGGGATTGGGGATGATGCCGCAGTAGTAGATTTTGGAAATAAGAAAACAGTAATTTCTACTGATACACTAACAGAAGGGGTACATTTTGATATTTCTTATACGCCATTGAAACATTTAGGATATAAGGCGGTAGCGGTAAATTTATCTGATATTTTTGCTATGAATGCAAAACCAGTAGCAATTACAGTTGCCCTGAGTTTCTCTAGCCGTTACCCTGTAGAGGCGATTGATGAATTGTATGAGGGGATTTTATTGGCTTGTCAACTTTACGGAGTTGAAGTGATTGGAGGAGATACAACTACTTCAATTTCTGGATTGAATATAAACATTACAGCAATGGGTGTTGCTAACGAAGAAGATATCGTTTACAGAAATGGAGCGAAAGAGAATGACTTGTTGGTGGTAACGGGAGATTTAGGAAGTGCTTATATTGGGTTACAATTACTAGAAAGAGAAAAAGAAGTTTTCAAAGCAAACGATAAAATTCAACCCGATTTAGAAGGAAACGACTACGTACTAGAAAGAATTTTGAAACCAGAAGCAAGGGGTGATATTATTGAATTACTTGCAAAGATGGAAGTGAAACCAACGAGTATGATTGACATATCAGATGGGTTGGCTTCTGAGATTTTCCATATTTGTACTCAAAGTGAAGTGGGTTGTGCCGTTTATGAAGACAAATTACCTATTGACCCTCAAACTGTATTGACAGCACAAGATTTTGGTATGTCTCCAACTATTGTAGCACTTAATGGAGGGGAAGATTATGAATTACTGTTTACAATCAAACAAGAAGATTTTGAAAAAGTAAAAGGAAATCCTCATATGAGTGTTATTGGTCACATGACTGATAAAAATGCTGGAGTGAATTTGGTAACTAGAGACAATACTTCTACACCTCTTACGGCTCAAGGCTGGGATGCATTCTTGAAAAAAGAAATGGACGGAAAAGGCGAGGAGGAAGAGTAAAAATTAATTAAGAGTTAACCAATTTATTATTTTTGTTAGCCATCCTGAATTTATTTTAGGATCTAGCGAAGAATATTTCATGTTTGAAACTCAAGTAATATTTCTACAAATAGAGATGTTGAAATAAATTCAGCATCGCACGTTTTACTATCACATCAACCCAATAATCTCGTCAAAATCTTTCTTTAATATCTTTCCATTAAACCATTGTTTTTCAATAGTAGAATTATATTTTTCGTAGAAGTTAATTGCAGGTTCATTCCAGTCCAAGACTTGCCATTTAGCTATGCTCACATTTTGTCTTCGCGCTTCCTCTAAATAAGCTCTAAAAATGAGTTTTCCAATTCCCTGCCCTCTTAACTCTTCTTTCACTACAAAGTCTTCTAAGAATAACATTTTTCCTTTCCAGGTGGAATATGCCATATAGTAAAATGCAATTCCTACAATCTTGCTTTCTTGCTCGGCAAGGATAATTTCAAACACGTTATTTTCAAAATCAGTTTCGTAATCGGCCAAAGTTACGGTTACCTCTTGAGGAGCTTTTTCGTATAATGCTAGTTCTTTTACTAAATCGAGGACGGGTTGTAAATCTTGTTTGGTTGCTTTTCTTAGGGTTGTTTTCATGATATGAATTTACATAAAAAGTCCCCCTTCGAGACATTTTATTTCGAAAAAAAGAAATAAATCCCTTAGGGTTCAATTTTGTATGTTTTAAGATTTACGGATTTGAATTTTGAAAAGCAATAACTTATGATTCGGTTTTATTCAAATCTGCGGGCTGCGGGTTTCGAACTTGTTCGAAATGTCTCGAAGCCCAACCTTGAAAGCCAATTCTATTTCAACAATTCTTTCGCTACAATCAAATCAATGGGAGTAGTAATTTTAATGTTTTCTGGATTTCCTTCTACTGTCTTTATTTGAGAATTACTGGCTTCAAACACCGAAGCATCATCCGTAAATTTACGGGAGTAATTATTCAAATAACACTCTTTAATTTGCTTAGAATCAAAATATTGAGGAGTCTGTACTTGTTTGATGTAATTTCTGTCTAGAGATTCGTTTTTACTTTGAGAAACGTAGCGCAAACTATTCACAGAATCAACCATAGGAATGGCAGAACCGAATTTGTTTGCAGTATTAAAACAACTAATTATTGTTTCTACAGAAACCAAAGGACGAACCGCATCATGGATTCCTAAAATTGCATTTTCTGGAACTAATTCAAGGGCATTTTTAACAGAAAAAAAGCGTTCTTCTCCGCCAGCAACTATTTCATGATTGAAATTGAATTGATGTTTTTCGATTAATTCATTCCAATACTCTACAAAATTTGGATGAAGAGAAATGACAAAATGAATAGAAGAATCAGCACTTAAAAATTTCTCTATAGTATGAAAAATTATAGGCTTGTTATGGATTTCAATAAATTGCTTTGGGAGGGAAGAATTCATTCTTTTTCCTGTTCCTCCAGCTACAATTATTACAAAATGTGGTTTTGTGTTATCCATAATATAAGGCAAAAAAAAGGAGAGCTAAATGCTCTCCAAATTTAAATTAGATGATTAGCATTGCATCACCATAAGAGAAAAACTTATATTTTTCTTTCACGGCTTCTTGGTATGCTTCCATCACAAAATCATAACCTCCAAATGCACAAACCATCATCAATAAAGTTGAGTAAGGCGTGTGGAAATTAGTAATTAATTTGTTTGGTATGTTAAAGTCGTAAGGAGGGAAAATAAATTTATTTGTCCAACCGTCATAAGGTTTTAGTAATCCTTCAGAAGATACAGAAGACTCTGTTGTTCTTACAGTTGTTGTTCCAACAGCACAAACGCTTCTTTTTTCAAGAATCCCCTTGTTTATAATGTCACAGTTTCTCTGATTGATATAAGCTCTTTCAGAACCCATTTTGTGTTTAGTCAAATCTTCTACTTCCACAGGCTGAAATGTACCAAGACCAACATGCAAAGTAACTTCTGCAAAGTTGACTCCTTTTATTTCTAATCTTTTAAGCAATTGCTTGCTAAAGTGTAATCCTGCAGTAGGTGCAGCTACAGACCCTTCGTGTTTTGCGTATATAGTTTGGTATCTTTCTTCATCAGATGCTTCAACTTCTCTTTTGATGTATTTTGGAAGTGGTGTTTTTCCTAAATCTCTAATTTTTTGCTGAAACTCTTCGTATGTACCATCAAATAAGAATCTTAATGTTCTTCCTCTTGAGGTAGTGTTATCAATTACTTCGGCAACTAATTCTTCGTCTTCTCCAAAATATAGTTTATTCCCAATTCTTATCTTTCTTGCTGGATCTACTAATACATCCCACAATAAACTTTCTTTGTTTAGTTCTCTTAATAAGAAAACTTCAATTTCTGCACCAGTTTTTTCTTTATTACCCAACATACGAGCAGGAAAAACTTTGGTGTTGTTCATCATCAAAACATCTTGATCATCAAAATAATCAATTAAATCTTTGAATTGTTTGTGCTCAATAGTTTGTTTTTCTCTGTTCAGAACCATTAATCTTGCTTCGTCCCTATTTTCTGCAGGGTATTCTGCTAATAATTCATCAGGTAAATCGAATCCAAATTTTGATAATTTCATGTGTGCTTTTTATTTAAGATAGCAAAAATACAATTTTACTCGCTTTTTTCCTAACTATATCAACCAAGAGTAATGAGATAATTACCTAGTTCAGTTTTTCTACAAATTTCGAATCAAAAATTAGATCTTGAATTTCTTCAATAGACTTTGCATCTTCTACAGAATACTCTCCAATTTTTGTTCTTCTCAAATTCTCGAGATACCCCCCATTATTTAGTTTTTTTCCAAAATCATGAGCAATAGAACGAATGTAAGTTCCTTTACTGCATGCAATTCTAAATGATACTTTAGGCATTTCAATTTTTACTATTTCAAATTCATGTATTGTAATCAAATTAGGTTTTAAAACCACCTCTTCGCCATTTCTGGCCAAGTCATAGGCTCTTTTTCCATTTATTTTTTTTGCAGAAAAGATAGGAGGCATTTGATTATTTTCTCCCAAAAATGTTTTGGCACAATCTAAAATTTGTTGTTCTGTGATTTGAGAATAATCAAATTTTTGGTCAATTTCCATTTCCAAATCATAACAAGGAGTGGTTGCTCCCAACACTATTTCACCCGTATACTCTTTCGGTAATCCTTGAAATCCGCTTATAGTTTTCGTTTTTTTACCGCTACACATAATTAGCAATCCAGTTGCAAGAGGATCAAGAGTTCCTGCATGGCCTATCTTGTATCTTTTCTTTCCGGTTTGTTTTATAAAAGCACGTTTTATTCTATTCACAGCTCCAAAAGAAGAAATGTCTTTTGGTTTGTCTATTAATAAAACTTCTCCTCCGTAAAAGTCTATTGAATCGTTTTTCTCCATTATATGAAAGTATAAATGATAGCGGCTATTCCAACAATAAAACAATAAATTGAAAAGTAGTACAACTTACTACTCTTAACTAATTTTATCATCCAGGTACAAGCTAATAGTCCAGTAACAAATGCAAATACAAATCCTAATATATAAGGCAAGTAATTGATGTTTTCTTGAATAGATGGTTCTTTTATAATGTCAATAGCATCTTTTGCTATTTTTCCAAAAATTAAGGGAACTACCATCAAAAAAGAAAAACGAGCTGCTTTTTCTCTGTCTATTCCCAAAAGAACAGAAGTAGAAATGGTAGCGCCAGAACGAGAAATACCTGGTAAAATTGCAATCATTTGTGAGATTCCAATGATTAATGCGTTTCCAAAAGTTAGAGTTTTGTTGGTTTGTTTAGCTCTGTCAGCAACAAAAAGGAGAGTTCCTGTTAAGAGCAGCATGCAACCAACTAAAAGTATTTGCCCTTCAAAAAATGTTTCAATTAAGTCGTCATATTTAAGTCCCACAATTGCTGCAGGAATCATAGAAACGATAATTTTTAATGAAAAATGAAGTTCTTCGTTATTTTTGAATTGAAAAAGGCCCCTGATGATTTGAGCTATTTCTTTTCTGAAAATAACGCAAGTACTAAGAGCAGTTGCAAAGTGAAGAAGAATAGTCATTTCTTTTCCTGGCTTAAAATTTCCGTTTGGAAATAATTCTTTCACCAATTCAATATGCCCACTACTACTTACGGGTAAAAACTCGGTAAGTCCTTGAACAATTCCAAGGATTATTGCTTGTAATAAATCCATTTATGAAGTGTGAATTATTTTTTTATTCTTTCTGGTTTTACAGTTTCAGATGAATTGTCGATTACCTCGCCATCTTCCTTTCTATAAACTTTAATAATACCAATTAAAACAACCACATACCCTGTCATTACTACGAATGGAGCAAGAGTTAACCTTCTAAAATTAAATATATCATCACTATATTCTGCAGGGTTTTCTGGGTTTCCTCCAGCCATTAATACGTAACCCAGTACAGAAATTAATAATCCAACCACTACTAATATGTAGTTTTTCTTAGTAAAATAGATGTTTTTTTTCATAATAAAGATTTATATAAAGTTAAAATAATTATTGTTTGTATAGTTTGTCTTTGCTTAGTTTCAAATACTTTTTCATTGAGAAATAAGTAGAACCTAAACTCACTACTACTCCAATTCCTGTAATAATTCCAAATATAATGATATTGCTCTCCATGTTTTCTGGTTTGAAAACCAATTCGCTAATGTGTTCGTTATTTTCTAGTAATAAGCTAATTACAATGTAGAATAAAATAGCAAGAAGTGCAGACATAACTCCCTGAACAACAGAATTAATTAAAAAAGGTTTTTTGATAAAACTGTGTTTTGCTCCTACAAATTGCATGGTTCTAATCAAGAATCTTTTAGAGAAAATAGCTAATCGTATTGTGTTGTTTATCAATATAATTGCAATTATTAACAGAATACTACACAATCCTAACCCGTACCAAAGACCATTATAAAGCGTTTCATTTATTGTTTGAAATTGAGATTTACTGTATGAAATATCTGAAACTAAATCTTCGTATTTTTCGTTTACGTTTTGTTCAAATTTTGCTACACTATCCAATTGCGCATATTCTTTTTTGAGGGTAAGATTAATGCTATTTTCAATTGGGACTCCATCCACCATTTCTTCGGCAAACTCTAGTCCTGTATTTTTCTTAAAATTGTCCCAAGCTTCTTCTTTTGGAATGAAAACAATAGAGTTTACACGGTGATCCATGCTTAATTCTTTCTCCACTTTTTTCATTTGGCTTGTTTTGGCGTTGTCTCTAAAGAAAATATCTATTTCAATTTTTTCTTTTTCATTGCCATAGATTTTATCCAATTGCATGATAGCCATACCAAAAATGAGTAGTAGAAAAAGAATAAAAGCCATGCTTATCGTTACGTATAGCGAAGTGGTTTTGTATCTGTTTTTTTTGTACTTACTCATACACAAATGTAAAAAATATAACAAAGGTTTAATAAGTTTGTCTTTCTTTTTTTATAATATTATAATGATTTAACAAACCTATGAGAGAATTACTAACAAAAAAAGCATTAAAAACGAATAGTTATCAGGTTGTGTTAATGTTGGGTGAAGATTATGAATTGCACAAATTATTTTTCAGTTATTATTTCTTTCTTAATAAACGAATTAAGAAAATTAACTTTATTTAAGTTAAGTGCTTTTGTTATTTCTTAGAAATTTATATTACGATTATTGATTTCGTAATTACACTAAATAAAGTCATTATCAATTTGCATTTAGTTATTTATATTCAGTGACTTATCGATATTAATCTGTCTAAACCAAATATGCTAATCATTGACAAGTCCCTTTCTTGTTTATTTCCTTTAAAAACTTAACCTTTGTAGCATCAAAAAAAACCCCATGGCAAGTAACAAAACATCAGAAATAAATATAAATGTAACTACAGACGACAATAACATTCCTTACGAAATGAACTGGACGGCTTCGGATGCAAATATCAAAAACAAAGAGTGTAAAGCAATGATTTTATCGGTATGGGATAAAGAAGACAAAGCGGCAATGCGCATGGATTTGTGGACGAAAGAAATGATGGTAGATGAGATGAAAATGTTTTTTTATCAAACCTTAGTTACTATGGCAGATAATTTTCAGAAAGCGACTGGCGAAGATGAAATCGTGGAAGATTTAAGAGATTATTGTGCTCATTTTGCTGACAAGATGAAACTAGAGCAAATGAAGTAAAACATTTTTGGGTACCTAAAAATGTTTTACTTCCAATTTTTTTGGAGTTTGTAATTTGTTATTTTAAAACCGAAGGTTTTTTCTACCTTTATTCTGTATGAATAACAGGAAAAAAACAATTTTAAACTCTTATTTTACTATCCTTGTCATAGGATTGGTTTCCGTTATTTTCGTAACTCAATTTTCCTGGAAAGGAAATGAAAACAAGGGTTATTCAAGAATAATATCGAGTGATGGAGTAGGATATTATTATTATTTGCCCAACACTTTTTTATCCAATAAAATTGAGCGTCAAACTCCTGACAAACGTTTTTTTAATGAAGTAAATGGAAAGGGTGTCAATAAATATTACGTGGGGACAGCTGTAGCCATGTATCCGTTTTTCGAAATAGGATTTTTATTAGGTCATAAAGGAGAAAAAAACACTGGTTTTGAACCCTCTTACCACAAAGCAATTAGTTTAGCAGGAATTTTTTATTTATTAGGAGGACTTTTATTTCTAAGAGCATTTTTCAGGCAATATAAATTCAAAGAATGGATAATAAGCGTTTCAATTTTGCTATTGTTTTTTGGAACTAATTTAATGGCTTATGCTATTCTTATGCCTTCCATGTCACATATTTATTCCTTCTTTTTTGTTTCGGGATTTTTATATTTTGCGAAGCGCTTTAGTCTTCAAAAAAAGTCTAAGCATCTATTTATTGGAACAGCATTTTTGGCCATGATTATTTTAATTCGTCCTTTAAATGGAATTATTATTTTCGCCTTGCCATTTCTTGCTGGTTCCTGGTTGGCTTTTAAAGAGTTAAGCACAGCTATTTTTAAGCCAAAAAGAGTTCTAGTTAGTTTGGTTATTTTAGGTCCAATTCTTTTTATTCAAGTTTATTTTTGGCATGTGCAATGTGGCGAATGGATTGTTTGGAGCTACGGGAACGAAGGATTTTATTTTCTTAAACCTTACTTGTGGGAAGTGTTATTTAGTTTCAGAAAAGGAGCTTTTGTTTACACGCCTTTATTAATTGTTTCGGTTTTTGGTTTGGTTCTGTTAATCAAAAAAAACAAGTTCCAAGGATGGAGTTTGTTTTTGTTTTTTGTCTTGCTTGTTTACCTAATTAGCTCTTGGTGGAATTGGTATTACGGGCCTTCTTTTGGGCAAAGACCTTTCGTAGAATTTTATGGATTATCAGCTTTATTAATTGCTTTTTCATTTCGTTATATTCAAAAAAATTCGTTTTATATTGCTCTAACTAGCTTTAGTGTTTTGTGTGTATTTCTCAATTTAATACAAACTTTTCAATACCATTCTGGAATCATTTCTTCTTGGGATATGAATGCAAAAAAGTATGGATATACATTTCTTAGAACCGGAGAGCAATATCAAAATTGCTTGGGAGGAAACAATGATATTATGCTATATAATACAAATGAAACATTGATTTATAATAAAACCTTTAATTTTGAATCGAGTGACAATAATTACATAGATTACACTAATTCTGAATTTAATTTCTCCGTTTCAATCTCCGCTAATGATAGTTTTATTACGAAAAGAGGAGTTTATATTTTAGCTAGTTTGAAAAGAAAAGATCTAGCCGTTTCGCGAAAAAATGGCGCTTTGTTTATAGTAGAAATTTCTGATGAGTTAGGCGAGAAATACCGATACGGAACTTTTCCAGTAAGTGAAATTCCACCAAGAGACACAAACAAATGGACGCAAGAAGAATATTCAATCGAGATTCAAGAAGTTAGAAACGCTACAGATAAAATTAAAATATACATTTGGAATCAAGAAAAACAACCTTTTTTGATTGATGATGTTGAAATAAAGATTTTTGCAATTGAATAAATTAATTTATTTCAATAGAATTCACAACACTCATAAATTGATCTTGGTATTCATCAAAAGTATTTTGAAGAGCAGAACAATTTACAACATAGGAAGTTTCATCTTTGTGAGTTACAAAAAGATTTGCAGTTAATGGGTAGCTTTCAAAAATATAATTGAATTTCACTGTTTTAAAAACCCTATTGATAATAGTTATTTCACCTGGGTCTTCTGTTCTGTCTAACTTATCAAACATCTCCTCAACAGCATTAAGATTCATAGAGAAAAACTCTTTTAAACTAAGCCCGTTAGTTTCTCCAATTACAATATTCATCATCTCTTGAAATAAATCATTAGAGTCTGTTGGAGATAAAATATATAAAATTTTATTCATTGTATCTGTTTGTATCTCCCATGATTTTGGATAATTAAAAGAAATGTTTAGTGCATCATTTGAATAAATATTTTCGTGTAATTCATTATTAGTAATTAGTTCTTTATCTTCTGAACTATATCTAATTGACTTCTTTTCTGAAGTGGTCTCACAAGAAATAAGTATTGTGAGAAATATTAATGGAGCTATTAAGTTTTTCATTCACAAATATAAATGATATTTTCGGTTAATATAAAAAGAATACTTTCTTAAGAAGGATATATAAAAAGATGTCGTCTAAAAAAAAGTTAGAGGAGATTATTGATTAAAAAAACAGGATAAATGAATAAAATAAATAAAATTGCACTGATAGTTATTACACTGTCGTTTATTGGTTTAAAATCGTTCTCACAAGATGGAGAAACAATAGTTGTAAATGATTTCGAAACTTGGACAAAAGCGGGTCTAAAGTTAAAGTTAGACAAAAAATGGTCATTTGGATTGGAGCAACAATTGAGATTAGATTCAAACTCTACTGAAGTTGAGGCTTATTTCACTGAATTTAACGCACAATATAAAACTGAAATGGGATTAGTTTTTGGAGGTGGATTTAGATTTATTAGAGAAAATGATAATGAAGGAAAAAGACAAGGTTATGAAAATCACATCCGTTTTAATTTTGACCTGGGTTATAAACACTCTATAAAAAGATTAAAGCTTAGATATAGAGTTAGATTTCAAACTAAGAATGAATTAGGGAAATCAAAAGACGAGGGTGATTATGCAAATAACCATTTGAGATTGAAATTAGGAGGAGAGTACAATATTAAAAAATGGAAATTTGACCCAAAAATATCGGTAGAACTCTTTCATCATATGGAAGAGGGAGAAGAAAATGGATTGGATAAATTCAGAGCAACAATAGGGACATCTTATGATTTGAAAAAATATGGTGATTTAGGACTTTTTTATAGATTAGAAAGAGAATTGAATCCTACCTATATAAATTATCCAAAGATATCATACATAGTTGGTCTCAGTTATATTTATACAATTAAATTAAATTAAAATGAAACTAGTACAAAGTAAAACTATAGGAGTTTTAATCCTTATTGGGTTAGCATATTCTTGTAGAAAAGAAGTGTTTATTTCTGATGATTCAATCAGACCAGACGGTTGGACTACTGAGACTCATTCTAACGATGTTGCGCCTAATTATGAAGTTGTATTTGAAGAAAATAAAGTTCATAAAATTCATATTATTTTCACTTCAGAAGATTGGCAAGCAATGCAAACCGACTTAGCAGATGTTCAAGGTGGAGGGGGACCGGGAGGAGGATTTCCTGATCAAACGCCAGAATATTTTAAGGCAGATTTTTTTTACGACAATTTGGAATGGTTTAACGTAGGAGTTCGCTATAAAGGAAATTCAAGTTTAAGAGCTAATAATGGGAAACTACCATTTAGATTCCAATTTGATAAATTTGAAGATGAATACCCTGAGATTAATAATCAAAGGTTCTATGGATTCAAAGAATTAGCAATGAGTAGCGCATATAAAGATCAATCTTTAATGAGAGAAAAAACCGCTACCGATATCTTTAGGCATTATGGAGTTCCTGCAACACGAACTGCATTTTATGAAATCTACATTGATAAAGGAACTGGCTCTTACCAATATTTTGGTTTGTACACAATGAATGAAGTCGTTTTCGATTCATTTTTAAATAATTATTTTGGAAGTGAATCAGGAAATTGTTACAAGCCAGACGGAGATGGAGCAAAATTTTCTGTAACAGGATTTAGTTTAGCTGATTTTGAGAAGAAAACTAACGAAGCTACAGGAAGAGATGACATTCAAGCAATGTATGATGCACTGCATGCATCAACTAGAACATCTGACCCTACAGCTTGGAAAACAGGACTTGAAGCAACTTTTGATGTTGATGGTTTTTTGAAATACTTAGCAGTAAATAATACGATTCAAAATTGGGATACTTACGGAGTTATGACTCATAATTATTACCTATATAACGATCCGGCTATTGGTAAGTTAAAATGGATTGTTTGGGACAATAACGAAGCTTTAAGTGATAACAGAAGAGCTATTCCTCTTGCAATGAATACAACTGTTACAGATTGGCCTTTGATTAACTATTTAATCAACAATAGTGATTATGAAATAACTTATAAAGCTTACGTAAAGAGTTTTGCCAATTCAACATTTGCTTCAAGTAGAATGAGCGGAATTTACAGTACTCAACAAACATTATTGACTACTTCTGCAACAAATGAAGAAACGGGATATACTCATATAACTGGTGGTGTAGGAGGTTTTACTTCTGCAGTTAGTACATTACTAAGCCATAACTCAACTAGAATTACTGCAGCAAATATTTACGCTCCTTAATTTTTATTAAATTCATCTTATGAAAAACATTAAAATATTTACCGCTGTTATATTAATTACAATTGCTTACTCCTGTAGAAAAGAAGTACTTATTCCTGGAGAAAGTAATAGTGATAGACCTGCAGATTGGACTACAGAAACTCATTCTAATAATATAGATCCCAATTATGATGTAGTTTTTAATCAAACTCAAGTAAACAAAATACATATTGTATTTACTAGCCAAGAATGGGCTGATATGCAAACAAACCTTCAGACAGTAAAAAATGGAGGTTACAGAGATGAACCTGCTTACTTCCCTGTAGATTTTTATTTTAATGGGAAACAATGGTATGAAGTAGGAATTAGATACAAAGGTAATTCTAGTTTGAAGAATGCAAATTCAGGTAAACTACCGTTTAAACTCAATTTTGACGTATTTGAAGACGTATTTCCTGAAATAAATAACCAAAGGTTTTATGGATTTAAGAAATTAGCAATGGGGAGTGGTTACAAAGATTTATCCTTGATGAGAGATAAAACTGCAGCAGATGTTTTTAGGCATTTTGGAGTGCCAGCAACCCGTTCTTCTTTTTATGAGGTATACATTGACAGAGGAGATGGAACTTATCAATATTTTGGTTCTTATACCATGAATGAAGTAGTAGAAGATACTTTTTTGAAAAGCTTTTTTGGAAATGAATCAGGAAACTGTTATAAGCCAGACGGACAAGGGGCAAAATTTTCTTCAGGTAGTTTTGTAACTTCTAGCTTTCCTAATAAAACAAACGAATTAGGAGATTTTAGTGACGTACAGGGACTGTATGACGCAATACATGCTACAACCAGAACTTCAAATCCTACGGCATGGAAAGCAGGACTAGAAGCTGTATTTGATGTAGATGGGTTTTTGAAATACTTGGCAGCTATGAATACAATCCAAAATTGGGATTGTTACGGAAATGCTCCACATAATTATTATTTATACAATGATCCAAACATGGGAAAGTTGAGGTGGATTGTTTGGGATTGTAATTTGGCTTTTGCTCCGGGAAGTGGAGGTAGAACCTCACTAACTTTTGATATGAATGAAGTTTCAACTCAATGGCCACTAATAAACTATGTAATTGATAATTCAGCGTATAAAGCAACTTATAAATCGTATGTAAAAGATTTTTATAGTACTTCATTTGCAACTACCAGAATGAATTCAATTATTTCTTCTCAACAATCTTTATTGACAACATCTGCAAGTAATGAGGAAGCTAGCTATACCTTCTTGACTGGAGGAGTAGGTAGTTTTAATTCTGCCGTAAGTGATTTAACAAATCACTGTGCAACCAGAGTTTCTGATGCCAGTATTTATGCTCCTTGACAAAAAAACAAGACAAAAGCAAAAGCTGAATTGGATTAATTTCTAATTCAGCTTTTCTTTTAAATACTGAGCTGTATACGATTTTTTATTTTTAGCTAATTGCTCAGGAGTTCCCTCAAAAACTATATTTCCTCCAGTTTCTCCACCTCCAGGACCCAAATCTATTACCCAGTCGGCACATTTTATTACTTCAATGTTGTGTTCAATTACAAGCAATGAATTTCCTTTATCAATCAAAGCATAAAAGGCTTTCAATAGTTTCTGAATGTCTTCAAAATGTAAACCAGTTGTCGGTTCATCAAAAATAAATAACGTTCTCTTTTCAGATTTTTCTTTCACTAAAAACGAAGCCAATTTTATTCTTTGTGCTTCACCTCCAGAAAGTGTATTGGATGATTGTCCCATTTTTAAATATCCTAATCCTACATCTTGCAAAGGTTTTAATTTTAAAGCAATTTTTTTACCGTATTTATTATCCGTATTCGAAAAGAATTCAATTGCATCTTCAATAGTTAATTCAAGGATATCGAAAATACTTTTTTCTTGAAATTTTATTTCCAAAACTTCTTGTTTAAAACGCTTTCCTTTACACTCGTCACAAGTAAGAGAAATATCAGCCATAAACTGCATATTTACTTTGATTGTCCCATCTCCTGAGCACGACTCACACCTTCCTCCTTCGGTATTGAAAGAAAAATGTTTTGGTTTGTAACCATTCACTTTCGAATGGTTTAAATTACTGTATAAAGCCCTTATTTCGTCATAAGCTTTTACGTAAGTCGCAGGATTAGAACGGGAAGATTTCCCTATTGGATTTTGATCAATGAATTCTATTTCATCAATGTGATCAACGTCCCCCTCCATTTTTATAAAGTCACCTGTTTTTTGAGCATGTCCTCCTTTTGTTTTCTTAAGAGCAGGGTAAATTATTTGTTTTATCAAAGAAGATTTTCCACTACCACTTACTCCAGTAATTGCCGAAAATATATTAAGAGGAATCTTAACGTCAATTCCTTTCAAGTTGTTTTCTCTGCAGCCAAGAAATGAAATACTTCTTCTACTTTTCTTTCTTTCTAATGGAACTTCAATTTTTTTTCTTCCCGTTAAATAATCAGAGGTTAAACTAGCAGTAGAGTTTATTAATTGTTTATGATTTCCATGAAATACAACTTCACCCCCTTGAGTTCCTGCCATAGGACCCATGTCAATGATTTCATCTGCTATGCGCATAATATCTTCGTCATGCTCCACCACAATTACCGTATTTCCAATATCTCGCAAAGATTCCAGTACTTTAATTAGTCTTTCAGTATCGCGAGAATGCAATCCAATACTCGGTTCATCTAAAATATACATAGAACCCACCAAACTACTCCCAAGAGAAGTTGCCAAGTTTATTCTTTGTGATTCGCCTCCAGAAAGAGTTTGCGAAAGTCTGTTTAAAGTCAAATAACCCAATCCTACATCTAATAAAAATTGAAGCCTTTGATTAATTTCTACTAAGATTCTTTTTGCAATTTTTTCTTCTCTTTCGGTCAATTTTAATTCACTGAAAAAAGAAGCGCATTTCTCAAGAGAAATATCAATTAAATCTGAAAGAGTTACGCTACTTATTTTGATGTATTCCGTTTCTGGTTTTAGCCTTTTTCCGTTACAAGTAGTACAAGTAGTTTTTCCTCTATACCTGCTTAGCATTATCCTGTATTGAATCTTATAAGATTGAGACTCTACAAATTGAAAAAATTCTGAAATACCTTTAAAAAATTTATTACCAGTCCAAAGAAGTTTTTTTTGAGCAGCAGTTAAATCGTAATATGCTTTGTGGATTGGGAAATCAAAATGATGTGATTTGGCAATCAACTCTTTACTCCATTCACTCATTTTCTCCCCTTTCCAGCAAAAAATTGCTTCTTCAAAAATCGATAAATTTTTATCTGGAATTACCAAATCTTCATCTATCCCAATAGTTTGTCCATAACCTTCGCAAGTTGGGCAAGCACCAAGAGGATTATTGAAACTGAATGTATGTGGATTGGGTTCAGAAAACAAAATTCCGTCCAATTCAAACTTGCTAGAAAAAATTCTATTTACTGTGTCTTCCCCTCTAACTTCCACTTCGCAAGTTCCGTTACTTTCTTGAAAAGCCATTTCTATAGAATCATAGATTCTAGCGTTATTTTCTTCGTTTTCTTTGTCAATAGAAATTCTATCCATTACAATTTTTATCGAATCAAATTCCGCAGGAGGATTTTCAATCACATCAGCAATCATTCTTGTTTCTCCGTCTATTTCTACCCTATTAAACCCTTCCGTTTGAATATTGGAAAGGTATAAGGCCAACTTGTCCTGTTCCTCAATTTTTAATTCTGCAAGTATGATAGCTTTGGTTCCGTTAGGAAATTCATTCAAGTAATTAAGCACATCATCTCCTGTGTCTTTTTTCACTTCATTTCCAGATATTGGCGAAATTGTCCTTCCAATTCTAGCAAATAATAGTTTTAAATAATCATAAACCTCTGTAGTTGTACCTACCGTAGATCTTGGGTTTCTTGAATTTACTTTTTGCTCAATTGCAATGGCTGGAGCAATTCCTTTAATGAAATCTACTTCTGGTTTTTCTAATTTTCCTAAAAATTGACGTGCATAAGAAGATAAACTCTCAATGTATCTTCTTTGCCCTTCGGCATATAAAGTGTCAAAAGCCAAGGACGATTTCCCCGAACCCGAAAGTCCAGTGATTACAGTTAATTTGTTTTTGGTAATTTTGAGTTCAACATTTTTTAAGTTGTGAACTTTTGCACCTTTAATATGGATAAAATCTGATTTCGTAATACTCACTTTATAATCTTTTTTTTTCGAAATTTTGATTCAAAATTCGACTTTAAAGGTAATTATTCTTGAGATAAACAATCTTATAATGAAGAGATACTTTTAAATTTATTATTTTGGCGAAAGAACAAATCAAAATGAAGTATTTATTTTTAGTGAGGCACGCAAAATCTGACTGGGCAAACCTTGGTTTGTCTGATTTTGAAAGGCCTTTGAACGAAAGAGGAAATAGAGATAAAGGGATAATGGGCAAAAGACTGAAAGAGAAATCTATCGAGTTAGACTCATTTATATCAAGTTCTGCTAAACGAACGACTCAAACCAGTATGGCTTTGGCTAAAGAGATGAATTTTCCGACACGAGAAATTAACTTTTCCAAAGAAATTTACCATGCATCACTCTCAGTAATGCTTTCTTTTATTAATAAAACAGAGAATAAAAACAACACGATAATGTTGGTAGGGCATAATCCTGGGATATCAATGTTGTGCGATTATTTATGTAATTATTCGGTAGATTTTCCAACTTTAGGGATTGCAAAAATCTGTTTTGAAACTGAAGATTGGCGGGAGGTTTCTGCTCAGACAGGAACGCTTGAATGGTTTGATTTTCCTAAAAAATAGCTATTAGTGTTTTGTAAAAAAATATATTTTAATTCAACTTGATTGCCATAGAAATCGAGTTGTTGCTCTTTTTTTCTTGAAGTATTTATTGCTTTTGAAAAATTGTAACCAATACTTAGTCCGATATTTCTTACAATTTTTATTTTCGCTCCAACCCCCCATTAATGGTTGAACAAAAAAACCTTTAAACTCTTCATTTTTAGAAATATCATACGTTCTAGATCCAACTATTTGTTCTCCATATATTATATAAGAAACATTTAATCCACCCTTTACAAATAGATTGAAGTCCGAAAGAAGTAGCGAATTGTTCCTAGAAAAATTAAAAGTAGAAAATTTAAAAAAATTGTAATTAATTACATTTTGTATCCCAATGTAACTTGTTTCCCAAGAATAGAAGTGACCAAATCTCCTTTAAATAATTCGAATGAATCATTAACACAAAAAAGAAGGTAATTAAAAAGACTCTTCCAAAACTGGCAGAAAGTAATATGCCTTCAGAGTTATCAGATGAAGTGATGGAAGAAGCCATTAAATACCTCTCTAATTCTTATAAATAGCTAGGTATAGACGTTACAAATCACCCAGGATTAAATAAATTATTTAATGACTCTGAATACCAAAAAATAATACTACAAGAAACTCAGGAGAAATATAAAAAAATCTACAAAGCAATGAATTCAAAATAATCTACGAATTTATTTCATATAAAAAAGTTAATAAAATTTCATTGTATTAATTGTTTCCAGTTCATTTTTTAAAACTTTTTATATTTAAAAAAATGTTTTTTTACAAAGGTTCAACTTTTTTACTATATTGGGCTCAACAATAAAATTATATAATGTCAGAAAAAATAAAATTTCAAAAAGAAATACCTATTAAAACATCTATAGGGATTCTCTATGATATGCTGACAACTCCTAGCGGATTGTCGGATTGGTTTTGTGATGATGTAAATATCGATAGCGAGATTTACACGTTCTTTTGGGAGGGATCTCAAGAAAAAGCAGAATTGATAAGACAAAGTAAAAACGAATTTATCCGATTCAAATGGGTGGAAGATGAAGATCCTACAACTTATTTTGAATTAAGAATAAAAATTGATGGAATTACGAAAGACGTAGCTCTTGAAGTAACCGACTTTGCAGATAGTGAGGAAGAGGCAGAAGAAGATACCTTAGTTTGGGAAAGTCAAATCAATGATTTGAAAAGAGTTATTGGTGCTTAAGCAATAATTACACAATTTTATAGTTAAAGTTTTATGTTGAAGAAACTCGATTGGTTCATCATAAAGTCCTACATAATCCCGTTTATCGTTACATTTTTCATTGCGGAATTTGTATTGATAATACAGTTTATGTACGTATACCTAGACGATCTTGTTGGAAAGGGAGTTGGAGTAAGCGTGTTCTCGGAACTCATGTTTTATATTTTTCTTGAAGTTGTTCCCATTGCTTTGCCTTTGGCTATTCTGTTGTCATCCATTATGACAATGGGCAATTTAGGTGAAAAGAATGAGCTCACAGCCATGAAAGCAGCTGGTGTTTCTCTATTGAGAGTAATGCGTCCTTTGTTTTTTGTAATGATTATGCTAGCTGGAGTTTCTTTTTATTTTTCTAATTATGTTTGGGGGAAAGCCTATTTGAGTAAGAAAATACTGATTACCGACATGACAAACAAAAAATTGTCATTGGTGCTCAAAGAAGGAGTGTTTTTTAATGAAATAGATCATTATAGCATCCGAGCAAAAAGGATAGATAAAGAATCTAATGAATTAGGAGATGTCCTTATTTTTCAGCATAATCCTACTTTCAAATACCGAAAAGTAATAAGAGCGGAAAGAGGAGAAATGCGAAAATCGGATGATGGAGAAAACCTGGTATTAACTCTTTATAATGGCGAGATTAATGAGGTAATTAACCCCAATGCCAATGCCATGGAGAAGGAAAGTGTATTTCCTCACCAACAAATTGTATTTAAAGAAACGACCCAAAAAATTGACATTTCATCCTTGAGTCTTAATAGAACTGCCGAAGAAGATTACCAAGACCAACCTATGTTATTACCTGTTTTTGAACTGACCAAAGTGGTAGACTCCTTACAAGGCAGTTACGATACTATTAAAAGAAGTTTGTTGAGTTATTACAACAACTCCATTACAGCATTGAGAGAAAGTAATAACTACGAATTGGATACTATGTCAATCTATGTATTCGAATTGGATTCTTTATTGCCACAAGAAAGAAAAGTAGTGCTTGCAAACGCCAGAAATAGATTAGAAAACTCTATTAATTACCTGGAAAACAGGAGTTCTGACTTTAATAATAGAGCAAAATACAAAGCAAAAGTAGAGGTAGCTTGGCATAAGAAATTTACCTTATCCTTGTCGTGTATTATCTTGTTTTTTGTAGGAGCACCCTTAGGAGCAATTGTAAAAAAAGGAGGAGTAGGAATCCCAATTGCTGTTGCCATAGCCTTGTTTATTGTGTATTACATTATTTCTATCACAGGAGAGAAATTAGCAACTAACTTAGTGCTGCCAACTTACATTGGAATGTGGCTCAGCTCAATGGTTTTAATTCCTTTGGGAGCATTATTAACTTACCAAGCCGTAACAGAATCTAAAATTTTAGGTTTTGAACAATGGGGGAATTTCTTTAAAAAAACAGTCAAGAAAATCACAAGTGTTCTTTTTAAGAAGAAAGATTAATAGAATCTATTTTATTACTTTCTTCTTAGAATGATAAATCTCTATCGCAATAATTATCGCAAAGCAAGTCCAAACCGGTACAGAGGCTTTGTCGGTATCTAAATAATTGTTGAGGACTCCGTGAATGAAGTAAGAAACTAAAGCTAGAATTACAGAAAGTAACAATGTCTTTAATTCTCTATCATCTAGTTTTATATAAAGCATAGAGGCTTTATAAAACACAAAGAAAAGCATTGCTAAGAAAGCAATTATGCCAACAATTCCCATTTCTGCAAGAGCACCTAGATACTCACTGTGAGCATTTCCCTTATTTCCAAAATTGGTACTAATTACTGTTCTCTCGCTCGAGTGCTGAAATGGAGCGTATTCAAAAGCGTAAGTTCCTGGTCCCCATCCAAAAATTGGTCGTTCCTCAAACATACGAATAGCACAATTCCATCTATTTATTCGTTCTAAGTTAGAGGCGTCTGTCGATACATTGGAGATAGACTCAATGTGTTTGGAAATATTTTCGGAAGAGTCGGTTTTGTTTTTTCCTAAGGCAATAGAAATATCTGTGTAATATTGGTAGCCTAAAAAACCACCAAATATTCCCAAAAGCATAACGTATTTGAAATTTATTTTGAATCGAAATAAAGTCCAAACTCCCAAGGCAGCAACTAAACTTACCCAAGCCGCTCTGGTGTAAGAATAAATTAACCCCACACTTAGAATAGTTAAAATTAGGATTAATATGTATTGAATTAGTGCTGAGTTCTTCTTCCTGAAAAGTAATCCTATGGTTAGAGGAATATAAAAAGCTACAATCGCCCCATACGAAGTGTGGTCTTTGTAAAATGGGGACATAATCCAGTGGGCAGATTTTTGGTCAAATCCCCAGCTGTAATGCCTAATAAGCGTAATTGAAACAACTAAAGCAAGAGAACCCAAATACAGCCAAATTACATTATACATATTTTCTTTTTCTTTGAAAAGAGTAATCATGTAAAAGAAAAGCGGAATAACAAACCAAAGTTTAGCGATTAAATATTTTAGCGAAATAACAACCGTAGAACTAGTAATTACGGTAATCGACATCCAGCATAAATAGAAAACGACTGCTATTGTAATGGGATGACTTACAAGCGCTTTATCGTAAGTCCCTCGTTTGATAAAGCGAATACTTAGAATTATCATCAACCCAAATAGAATGGGTTCTGTGGGTAAATAAAACCCGATATTACCGATAGAGAGACTCTCTAAATTAAGAGAGAAAGGGGTAAAAAGAATTACAAAAAACAATAATTCTTTAGTCTTATAAAAACTAAAATAAACTACGCTTAGCGCAATAGGTAAAAATGCAAAAGCGTAAATTTCATGGTATATAAAATAGCCATTCAGTACTATAAATAGAATGCTGAAAAGTAGAATTAACGTGTTATATCTCAAGTTGGATTTTAACACAATTTTTTAGGATTCTTTGCTCTGAAGGTCTTTTAATTTTTCAAAAACCAACAATAAGATAATTGAAAACAAGAAAGTAGAAATGGTAGAAACGACAACAATTAGCCATCTTATAGGATAAGCTTTTTTCTCTGCAGGATAAGCTTTTTCTACTGTAAATTTGTGAGAGAAAGTTGAGGTAGCATCAGATTTTAATTGCTCATAAACAGCATTTTTTGTAGAAAGACGTAAGTTCATGTATTCCAATCGATCTTCAAAATTTGAGTAGATACTCCCGTATTTATCTGTTGCAAGAATTTTACTTTTAATAATTTTTCGAGTTTCATCATCTTTTGCACTTGCAATTGCAGTAATCAAAGTAGGTCTCGTTTCTTGATCGACAACTCCCATCTTGTTTAATTTAGCAAGAGAATCAACAATCATTTCAATTTCAGCTTTCAGTTTATTTCTTTCGTGTTCAGCCACTTCTAGTGCTTCACCTGATCTTTCGTTAATCATTCGATTTTTTGAACCGTCATAAAACATACTGATGTCATTGGCGATATCAGCTGCCATTTTTGGGTCTTTGTCCATTACCTCAATCAATACCGAACCATATTTTGTTCTGGCAAACGAAACATTACCTGCATAAGTTTTATTAAGCGCAGTGTTTTTTAGGCTGCTATTTGAATCAATTCCATAATGCTCCAATAAGTTATATTTACTTACAATTTGGTTTCTTATTTCTGCCGATTGCAACACTTGTATCATTTGTTCCGCTTGTTGTTCGGCTCCAAATGTAGCGGCACTTTGGTCGGGGTCTACAATATCGGTAAACGCTACTGTACTTGACATTGCAGGGTATAAGGTAACCCCGGATTTGAATTTTTCTTCTATCATATAAGAATAAATTATAGCGGCAATTGCTGCAATAATTGTGATAAGAATTACTAGTTTTCTTTTGTTCCAGATAAACTGTAATAAGTCTTCTGCATGATTGTTTTCTTTAGTTATCATAGAGTGGCAAAAATTTTAATAAGTTGGGCAAAATTACTAATATCTTCTACAATTGAGAAATTATTTAGTAATAACGAAGGATTTCTTGTATTATTAGCATTCAGTAAGATAAATAAGTCGTGATTTTCTTATCTTCGTTTCAATAGATAAAACTACTAAAAATATGAAAATTATTGTGCCAATGGCAGGAAGAGGATCTAGATTAAGACCTCATACACTTACAGTCCCAAAACCATTACTACCAGTAGCAGGAAAGCCAATTGTACAAAGGCTTGTGGAAGACATTGCTAAAGTAAGTGATGAAAATATAGACGAAATAGCATTCATAATTGGAGATTTTGGAACAGAAACAGAAGAACAATTAAAAGAGATTGCAAAAAGCCTAGGAGCAAAAGGAAGCGTGTATCACCAAGATGAAGCTTTAGGAACAGCCCATGCAATTTTATGTGCTAAAGATTCACTAGAAGGAAATGTAGTTGTTGCCTTTGCAGATACTTTGTTTAGAGCTGATTTTAAGTTGGACACAGAAAATGATGGAATTATTTGGGTGAACCAAATTGATAATCCAAGTGCATTTGGTGTTGTGAAATTAGACGAAGAAGGAACAATCACGGATTTTGTAGAGAAACCAAAGGAATTTGTTTCTGATTTGGCAATTATTGGAATTTATTATTTCAAGAGTGGAGAAAAATTAAGAAATGAATTGCAGTATTTAATTGATAATGATATTCGTGAAAATGGAGAGTATCAAATTACCAATGCTTTAGAAAACATGAAGCAAAAGGGAGCTAAATTCAAAACAGGCCAAGTTACTGCATGGATGGATTGTGGAAACAAAAATGTGACGGTAGAGACAAATCAAAGAGTTTTGGCTTTTGAAGGAAAGAATATCATTGAAGGAAACTATACAAATGAAAACTCGGTCATAATAGAGCCTTGTTTTATTGGAGAAAATGTAGTGTTAAAAAATACTATAATTGGCCCTCACGTTTCTGTTGGGAACAATACTACGATAGAGAACTCTGTTATAGAAAACAGTATTATTCAAAATGAAACTTTTATTTATAATGGCAACCTCAAAAACTCTATGATAGGAAACAAAGTGAATTTCCAAGGTAAGGCTCAGGACTTAAGCATAGGAGATTATACTGAAATGAAAAACTAACTATGCGTAAATTTACGACATTACTATTTATATCGTTATTGTTTTTTTCTTGTAAGACAAACAAGGAAGTTATAAACAAGACACTAACATCAAGCGAAGTAGAGAGAAGTAGATTTGCAGATTTGTACATCAAGGCTACGAATTTGGCTATGCTTGAAAACACAGATAAAGCCATTATGTTGTATGAACAATGCAAGGAGCTTAGACCAAAAAATGCATCAACTTATTACGAATTGTCAAGGTTATATGCATTGAAAAGAAATGCTGGACTAGCCTATAAAAATGCAGAAAGGGCTTACGAAATAAATCCATCAAATAAATGGTATTTATTGCAAAGAGCAATTGTATTAAAAGCAACTAGCCAAAATAAAAAAGCAATTGAAGCCTACGAAGACTTAATAAAATTAGACAAGAAAAACCTATCAGCTTTATATGAATTGGCACAATTGTACCAAGTTAGTGAGATGCCAAAAAAAGCAGCAGAAAATTTATCTCGAATTGAAACCATTAGCGGTAAGAATCCTCAATTGAGTTACCAAAAACACATGCTATTGATGGATGCAGGAGAAGAGACAGATGCATTGAAGGAAATTTCTTCTTTATTGAAACAAAGTCCCGAGAATGGGATGGGGAATTTGGCAATGGCTCAGTATTACGAGAAAAAAGGAGAGGAGGAAAAGGTGTTTGATAAAATAGTCTTTGTATTTGAAGATGCTGGAATAAGAACCGATACCAAGCTTAATATTTTGATGGATTATATAACTAAATCCAAAGGTGATATAAAGAAACAAAAGGAAACGGAAAAGTTAATTGCCACAATGAAAAGAGTAAACCCTAAAGACGTGGAATCGTATGTGGCAGCAGGGGATTATTATTTAAGTAAGAAAGAAACAAAAAAGGCAAATGA
>Ga0209713_10000123_pt1 | contig 42136 bp, 36 predicted proteins | sample ArcOceMetagenome_3_FD_187444 | JGI IMG/M metagenome (GOLD analysis project Ga0209713, IMG submission 187444) | Marine eukaryotic phytoplankton communities from Arctic Ocean - Arctic Ocean- Svalbard ARC20M Metagenome (SPAdes) (version 2) | ecosystem: Environmental > Aquatic > Marine > Oceanic...
TTTAGAAGTTGCTTCTGCAAATACACCCAAAATAGCATTAACCTCAGTAATTGAAGTTGTTTCGTTTAAACTAATTTTTACTGTAGTGTCATTTTTCATGAAAAAGTTCATTTCATGTTTCAATCCAACAGCAGAAATTTCACCAGCTTGGTCTGTTTTGATAGAAATAGTATCGAAGTAATTGTTTGTAATTATTTCCATTCCCATTTTAGTCAATCCATTTGCCAAAATAGAAGTTAAAGAATGAACTTGAGTTGCAATTCTTTTTATCCCGGCTTGACCATGATAAACGGCATACATGGCTGCCATATTTGCCAATAAAGCTTGAGCTGTACAAATGTTTGAAGTTGCTTTCTCTCTTCTTATATGTTGTTCACGAGTTTGTAACGCCATTCTCATTGCGTTATTTCCATGTCTGTCTTTAGAAACTCCAATAATTCTTCCTGGTAGGTTTCTTTTGTATTCTTCGCTAGTTGCAAAGTAAGCTGCATGAGGTCCACCAAATCCCATGGGCACACCAAACCTTTGTGTGTTTCCAACTACTACATCAGCTCCCCATTCTCCTGGAGGAGTCAATAGTGCTAAACTTAATATATCGGCGGCTACAACTAGTTTTGCTTTGTGCTCGTGTAACTCTTCTGCAAGAGTTCTATAATCATGAACTTCTCCATTAGAATCTGGATATTGAACAATTGCTCCAAAAAATTCGGAAGTGATTGCAAATTCTTTGTGGTTACCAATGACTAATTCAATTCCAAAACCTTTTGCTCTTGTTTTTATTACGTCAATTGTTTGTGGGAAACAATCTTCCGAAACAAAAAACTTAACAGCTCCACTTTTTACTTGGTCTCTTTTTCTTGTGTTGAATAACATTGACATTGCTTCAGCAGCAGCTGTAGATTCATCCAACAAAGAAGCATTTGCGATACTCATTCCTGTCAGGTCGCTTACCATAGTTTGGAAATTCAGTAGCGACTCCAATCTGCCTTGAGCAATCTCAGCTTGGTAAGGCGTGTAAGCAGTGTACCATCCTGGGTTTTCCAAAACATTTCTTTGAATAACCGGAGGAACAATTGTGTTGTAATAACCTAAACCTATGTAAGATTTAAATACTTTATTTTTTGTACCAATCTCTTTCACTAAGTTCAAATATTCAAACTCGGTAAGAGCTTCTGGAACATTTAAATTATTTTTTAGCCTTATGTTGCTAGGAATAGTTTTATCTATCAGAGAATCAATTGAGTCAATTCCAATTTCTTTCAACATTAATTCTCTATCGTTTCCAAGAGTACCAATGTGTCTGGTTTCAAAAAGTTCTTTTTTCATTGAATATTTTTCTAAGTAATAACTAGTGTTTAAGAACACAAAATTAATTTATTTTTTGATTACTTGTAAGTAAAATACAGGAAATAATTTTAAACAAAAGAGAATTATTTAATTTCAGTTTTTTAATTTTTAATATGCTGAATTATAAATATATATTTCATTTTTTATCTAAAAAATAAGTCATAAACTGTTAGTTTTTGCTTTTTATTTTGATTCCTATAGTAGAATTTTGGTATAGAAATAAGAACTAAGCCAATTCAAATGTAATTTTTTGAGTTAAATCTAAAAAAGATGAAAAGAGAAAGTATAACATTGAAAGAAGAATTAAATTATGATAGAAATAGGAATTATTTTTCTAGTAATTACCTTAATTAGATTAACAATCTAATCTACTTTCACAGCTTTTGCCATTAGCTTTGTTCTTTCTATAAGTGCATTCATATCACATCCAAGTTTATCATAGCTTAGAGCTACAGCCATTCTTCTGTATGGTCTTGTAACTTGTTTTCCAAATATTTTAATATCAGAGTTTGGTTGAGCCAAAACCTCTTCAATTCCATCATAAACAGGGTTTTCTCCGTGTTCTTTTCCAAGAATTACGGCACTAACTCCCGCTTGTAGTAGTTTTATTTCTGAAATAGGAATTCCTAAAATTGCTCTAAAATGCAATTCAAATTCATTGTAATTTTGCGTATTAGCCAAAGTAACCATTCCCGTATCGTGTGGTCTTGGAGATAATTCAGAGAAATAAACATCCTCTTTGGTTAAGAAAAACTCCACACCCCATATTCCTGCTCCACCCAATTCTTGAGTTACTTCTGCAGCCATTCTTTGGGCAATTTCAAGCAGTGAACTGTCTATAGTTGCGGGTTGCCAACTTTGTTGGTAATCTCCTCTTTCTTGTACGTGACCTATTGGAGCACAAAACAAAGTATTTCCATTTTTTTGAGTCACAGTAAGTAAGGTAATTTCCGAATCAAAAGGAACAAATTCTTCTACAATAACTTCTATAATATCTCCTCTAGAACCTTGGACTGCATACTTCCAAGCTTTTTCAATATCTTCTTCTGTTTTTATTACAGATTGTCCTTTTCCTGAAGATGACATCAAAGGCTTTACAACACAAGGCATTCCCAATTTAGCTACAGCAGTTTTTAATTCCTCTCCGGAAGTAGCATAAAAATAAGCCGCAGTTTTAAGTCCCAATTTTTTTGCAGCAAGGTCTCTTATTTCTTTTCTGTTCATTGTGAAATTAGCAGCTTTGGCACTTGGCACAACTGTAATTCCTTGTTTTTCATAATCATAAAAACGTTCGGTACGAATCGCTTCAATTTCTGGCACAATAAAGTTTGGCGAGTGTTTAGCAACAATTCTATCCAGTTCATCACCATCTAGCATGTCAATTACCTCATGTAAATCAGAGACTTGCATGGCGGGAGCATTTTCATAACTATCTACGGCTATAACTGTTTGTCCCATTCTTTTTGCTGCAATTGCAAATTCTTTCCCTAGCTCTCCAGAGCCCAATAACATTATTTTAAAAGCCATTTCGTTTATTTTTTATAAAATTAAGGAATTTCTCTCTTTAAAATAAAAAATGCAACATAGATTTCTTTGTATTGCATTTTAAACTTTTATTTAAAGTTAAATTAATTAGTATTCTTCCATTTTAATGCCTGTGGGTAAAAAAGCAGAAATATAGGTTCTATCTTCTATGATATCGCTAGTTCCTCCTGATAATCTTTCTACTTGTAACACACCGTCTTCGTATATTCGTGTTGTAATGAGTTGATTTGAGTTTGAAACTCTATCTTCTAAACACTCTACACTCATAAAATATTCTTTAGGGACTTCATCACTTGGAATTGAGAATTCTTGAAAATAATAGGTCGCAGAAACACCCCGTTTTACGTCTTCACCAAAAGTGGTATTTGCGTAAAAAATGGAAAATGTCCTATCTGGATTTGTCGCTTCCACTTCGTATCGGATAATCACATCAACAATTCGTTCTTTGGTGCAGCTCGTCAAGATTAAAATTAGGGCTGTTGTAAGTAAAGTAATTTTTTTCATAGCATTTGTGTTTTCAATAACTAAACCAAAAAACATGCCATAAAAAAAGCAAAAGCCGATTTTTCAGCTTTTGCTTTTTTAGTATTCTTTTGGTTAGTTTACTTCCCCAACAATCCACCAATGAATCCTGCAATTCCTCCTTTTTTCTTAGTGATAAACAGATTAGCAATATCACCTAAATCAACTCCATCTCCATTCGAGTCAATTCCTCCTAATAAATTGGAAAGCATACCACCAATTCCATTAGATTGAACATTACTTTGTTTTTTCTCTTTACCTAAATAAGCCATAACAAGAGGTGCAGCCATTTCCATAATCTTACTCATAGATCCTGAACTCACTCCAGTCTTCTGGCTCAACATTCCTTCTACTTTCGTTCTTCTAGAACCTAAAGTGTGATTCAATATTCCTTTCCCGTTTACTGCTTTTGGGTTATCCAAAAACCCAGATAGGTTATCTAATAAACTTCCGTCATGATCTTTTTCTAAAGCTGTTGCCAATTGTTTTTGTCCCAATTTACTTTGGGAGTTTCCTTTTAGTGCAGTCAATAAGGTTGGCACTACAGCCGATAAAGCACTCACTGTTTGATTTTTATTCAGCCCTGATTGATTACTCATTTTTTCTATTTTGTCATTATCAAGAAGTCCTAGTATGCTATTTAAATCGATATTTTTATTTTTTATGTTGTATTAAAAACATAAAGTATTAAATCTTTCTAATTAATCTTAATTATTAAGTGTATAATTTTATACTTTTGAGGAACTAACTGTTAAAACAAAAGAATGAAAACGGACCAGTTTCAAGCACCAGATTATTACAACTTAGACGATTTATTGACTGACGAACACAAATTAATTCGTGATTCGGCTCGTGAGTGGATAAAAAAAGAAGTAAGCCCAATTATAGAAGATTATTATGAAAGAGCAGAATTTCCTAAACAAGTAATCCCAGGATTAGCTGCAATAGGAGGTTTTGGACCTTACATTCCTGAGCAATACGGAGGACCAGGATTAGACCAAATCTCGTACGGATTAATCATGCAAGAACTAGAAAGATGCGACAGTGGATTAAGATCTACTTCATCTGTACAAAGTTCATTGGTAATGTACCCAATATATGCTTATGGAAACGAGGCTCAAAGAATGAAATACTTGCCAAAATTGGCTTCAGGAGAATTTATTGGAAGTTTTGGATTAACAGAACCTGACCATGGTTCAAATCCAAGCGGAATGCTTTCTAACTTTAAAGATATGGGCGACTATTATTTATTGAACGGAGCAAAAATGTGGATTTCTAACGCTCCTTTTTGTGACATTGCTGTAGTTTGGGCAAAAAACGAAGAAGGAAGAATACATGGATTGATTGTAGAAAGAGGGATGGAAGGGTTTACAACTCCTGAAACTCACGGGAAATTATCTTTGAGAGCTTCGGCAACTGGAGAGCTTATTTTTGATAACGTGAAAGTGCCAAAAGAAAATTTATTACCAAACAAATCGGGATTAGGAGCACCACTTGGCTGCCTTGATTCTGCAAGGTATGGAATTGCTTGGGGAGCAATAGGAGCTGCAATGGATTGTTACGATTCTGCACTTAGATATTCTAAAGAAAGAATTCAATTTGGGAAACCAATTGCAAGTTTCCAATTGATGCAAAAGAAATTGGCTGAGATGATTACTGAAATCACAAAAGCTCAATTATTGACTTTCCGTTTGGGTCAAATGAAAAATGCAGGAACTGCAACAACAGCTCAAATCTCTATGGCAAAACGTAATAACGTAGCCATGGCTTTAGATGTAGCGAGAGAAGCAAGACAAATTCATGGAGCAATGGGAATTACAAACGAATATTCTATTATGCGTCATATGGCAAATCTAGAATCGGTAGTGACTTATGAAGGAACTCACGACATTCACTTGTTAATTACTGGAATGGATATTACTGGGATTCCTGCTTTTAAATAAGACGGATAAAAAATAAAATTTATAGTCCCAAACTTTAGTTAGTTTGGGGCTATTTTTATTGGTTGTTATTTTGATTTACTTATATTTAAATAAATTTAACCCCATGAAATTTGTAACCGTATTGCTATTCTGTGTACTCGCAAATTTTGGTTTTAGTCAAACTGATGATGACATAAGAAGATTTGGATTGCTTTTTAATTATGATTTATCCGTAAACTTTGCAGATAAAGTAACTACTACTGGTTTGTCGAGAAAACTTTCTGTAGGAATGTATGTAAGCGACAAACGGAAGAAAGTAATTCTGTTTGGAGGTGCTAGTTTTAAATTCAGCAGATATGGATTTTTCTCCCCTAAACTTAATCCTATACTATTAAAAGAATATAGTGACAATTATATGCCAATTCAAGGGTATAGTTTAGATAGTTTAATTGGAGCAGGAATGAATCAAAGAGCAAAAGGAAATCAAAATCATTATAATATTGATGGGTTTACTTCTGTTGGGTTACATTTCGGAATTATTCTAAATACAAAATTTAGGCCTTCAATTCAATTTTATAGAGGTTCCGAAACTTTAGAATTTAATATAAACAATATCGAAATGTTTTTCCTGCCAAATAATTATGATTTAAATTATCATGGAATTTATATTAAATACGCTAATGAAGTTAAATTGGGGATTTCTTTAGTTCCCAAAAACACATTTTATTTCCCTTTTAGTTTATGTTTAAATTTGGGTTATAAATGGCTTGATTATGGAGAGTTAGGTTTGGCGGGAGTAAGCTTTTCTTCTTTAACTAATAATCATGATTTTTCTGGCTATAACAAACAAGGAAAAATCACTTTATCCTTTTCTATTATGTTACTAAACCATACAAAGGGATGGGAAAAAAGAAAAAATGCTAAAATTTAATTAACTCAGATTTTTTTGAAATCAAAAACCAATTCTTACCAACTACAAAATCATCAAAATTAACGTCTAATTCCAATTCAGTTTTTTTATCAAAATTCACCAAGTTATAGCTGAAAATCGATTTTTTCACTCGATAAAACACCTTTTTCTTGTAAAACGCAACTGCTTCTGTATTTTTCAATTCTATTCGTTTTACATAATTTCCATATAAATCGAATACAAATAACCCTTCGTTTGGATCGAACAAATACACTTGGTTTTCATACTCAATTAACTGAATTGGATTAATATCCCTTTCAAGTAACTGAGCTATATTTTCATATCGATTGGTTACTTTTCCTTGTTTATCAGTTTTTATGAGTGATTGTGTTGTTATCGAATATAGCCAAAAAGAATTATCTCTGTTTGAGGCACAAGCCAAATCAACTAATTCGAAAAAGAATAAATCAATTTTATTGGTTTGTGATAATGTGTTGTCAAGTAAAATAATTTCTTGTTGTTGCTTATAAAACAACATCAGTTGCAAAGGATTTCTAGAATCGAACGAAGAAATAGTTCCGTTACTAAAAATTGAATTGGATTGAATTGGTTTCAAATCACTGGAGTATTTCGTGATTTTCATATCCGAAATTTGATAAATATTACCCAGTTTATCTTGTGAGAGAAAGGAGGTTGATTCTTCTGGTTTTGTAATGTTTTTGGTTGTATTGCAGGAGAAGGTGAATAGGAGGAAACCTAGGAATAGAAATGATATTTTGGTTAGGTTTTTCATTTATCTTTCTCAAGTCGGACTTCGATACTTTTTTCTTTCAGAAAAAAACTCAGCCCTCAGTTTTTGTTTTCCGAACCCTGAGTTCGACCGATAGGGAGAGTATCGAAGGGTGACTTAGTTACTGTTCTTCATAATTCTGATACAAGAAATCATTGTATGGAAATCTTGTGATGTGAATTTGTTTTACTTGTGCATACATTTTCTCTCTTAGTTCCTCAATATTCGTCTTTTTAACAGCAGAAATAAAGATGCAATTATCTTCGTTCATTCTACCCATCCAAGTCTTTTTAAGCTCCTCCAAGGAGATGTTTTCTCTTAAGACAGGAGACAAATCATCTTCGTCTTTTTTTACAAACGTAAAAGCATCAATTTTATTAAAAACCAAGATAGTTGGTTTGTCCATTGCGCCAATTTCTTTCAAAGTTTCGTTCACAGTGTTATAGTGATCTTCAAATGCAGGGTGTGCAATATCTACAATATGCAACAATAAATCTGCCTCACGAACTTCGTCAAGTGTAGACTTAAAAGACTCTACCAATTGGTGAGGTAATTTTCTTATAAACCCTACAGTATCGGCCAATAAAAATGGAATATTTTGGAATACTATTTTACGAACTGTAGTATCCAAAGTGGCAAATAATTTGTTTTCGGCAAACACTTTTTCTTTTCCTAAAAGGTTGAGCACAGTTGATTTTCCTACATTGGTATAACCCACCAAAGCAACTCGCACCATTTTCCCTCTGTTTTGTCTTTGAGTAAATTTTTGCTTGTCTATTTTTTCTAATTTCTTTTTTAGCAGTGAAATTTTATCGCCAATAATTCTTCTATCCGTTTCAATTTCTGTTTCTCCAGGCCCTCTCATTCCAATTCCCCCTTTTTGTCTATCCAGGTGAGTCCACATTTTGGTAAGTCTTGGTAAAAGATACTGGTATTGAGCCAATTCTACTTGTGTTCTTGCATGCGAAGTTTGAGCCCTACTTGCAAAAATATCTAGGATTAATGCACTTCTATCCAGTATTTTTATTTCCAAAATGGCTTCAATATTTCTCAATTGTGAAGGCGAAAGTTCGTCATCAAAAATTGCTAAATCAATGCTATTGGATTTTATATATTGCCTTATTTCGTCTAGTTTTCCTTTTCCCACAAATGTTTTTGGGTGAGGGTATTCTACTTTTTGCGTAAATCGTTTTACCGTAATTGCTCCAGCAGTTTCTGCAAGAAAAGCCAATTCATCTAAATACTCTTTCACATCATCTTGCGACTGTTGTTGCGTAATTACCCCAATAATCACAGCTTTTTCGGCTGCATAATGAACCTTTTTATTCTTTTCTATCATTCCTTTTGCTCTTCTTTATCTTAAAAATCTATTGTTTGCTTTTTCAAAACCTATCGTAGTTTCGGGACCGTGACCACAATATACCACAAACTCATCTGAGAGTGTAAATAATTTGGTTTTAATACTGTGAATCAAAGTAGCTTCATCACCTCCCGGTAAATCTACTCTTCCCACACTTCCGTAAAAAAGACAATCTCCGTTTATTACAAATTTCTCTTCTCTGGCTACAAACACAACATGTCCTGGAGCATGACCAGGAACAAATAGGATGTCTAATTCTGAGTTTCCAAAATTAATGGTATCTCCTTCTTCAAAAAATGAAGTGGGAGATTCGCAAGCTTGGTAATTGGTGAATCCATAATTTCCTGCGTAAGTGGGAACAGAAATGAGAGTTTGTAAATCTAGTTTGTGAATTTGTAACTTAATTCCATACGTTTCCATCACAAACTTATTTCCCAATACATGGTCAATGTGACTATGTGTAGAGATTAGTTTTACTGGTGTTAGTCCATTAGCATCTATGAAGTTCTTCAATTCATCTTGCTCGTGTTCTTCGTAACAGCCTGGGTCAATGATTACACACTCCTTGGTTTCATCAAAAAGGATATAAGTGTTCTCTTGAAACGGGTTAAAAGTTATTTTTTGTAAGGAAATCATTTATTTATTAAATTTTTATAAAACAAAAATTGCTGCAATTATAAAGAGTATAATTATCAATAGATATTGCCAAACATCTACAAAATAAGGTTTTAATTTCTGCCAAGTTTCCTTTATTTTTTTCATTGCTTATTTGTTCCACAAAGTTAACTATTCTAATTTGTTTCTAAATTAGAATACAGATAAAACATGAGATACCTTTAAGTTAAAAACTAGAGAAATACTATTTTGTCTCCATTCCTCAAGATTACCAAATAAATATTTATATTTAAAGCTAAATAGAATAAGAAACTAAATGAAAAAGTCAAAGAAATTTATCCTTTCCATACTTGTCATATTAATTATAGCAGTTACTTTATTGCTTGCCTTCCCAGGTTTGTTTGAGAGCGGAAAAGAGGAAGTTGCCGAAACAGAATCAACTGAGATTCAAACAGAATTAGGAGACGAGATTTTTGATTAAGTTTAACCTTAATTAAAACCTCAGTGTAGCTCCTCCCATTATGTTTATTCCTTGAACAGGATATAAATAATACTGTTGGTATTTGCGGCTGATTATATTATTGAAATTTAAGAAAGCAGAAATCGATTTGTTATATCGGTATTCAAATCCTAAGTTAAAATCAATAATAGGTTTTAAATTTATCGAATACGTATTGTCACTATTAGTTTCAGCTCCGTCAACATAGACTAAAGATTTAGCTTTTCTGGTTCCAAGGAAATAAGCGTCAGCTCTAACTAAAATTTTATCAGCTAAATCATAAATTCCTCCCACAGTAATATCCAAAGCTGGGGTATTCCATACATGTTCTTGATTAAGTGGCGAAAAAAAGCTGTATTTTCCGTTTACATACACTCTTAGTTTGTCCGTTTGATCATACATTACTTGAGCACTTATTTCTGTCACATCCATAGAATCGTACAGTACATCCATTTTGTTTTGAATGGAATAAGTAGTGTCGTTATAGTATAATGCATTTCCGTAAACACTTTTTCTTGCTACTTGTGCATTGAATGAAACTTTATTAGAAATACTTCCTCTAACCCCTGCATATACATTGTATCGAGTGTTTGTATTTTGCAAAGTAACTTGCGACAACAAGAAAGGGTTTTCGTTTGTAAGCGAACGAAAAGAGTTTCTTTCCAATCCTCCATTAATTCCAATATAGGGAACAAAAATATCATGAAAACTATACTTGGCTTCAGCATTGGGATAAAAATGGAAACTTGTTTTATCATTCACATCAGCAAATATTCCTAGTCCCACTCTTGCGTACCATTTTTTACCTGAAGTAGTAATGTTAGGAACAACTTTAATTAGGGTATTGTTTACAGTATTTTCATTCATTGGCCAATTCCAAACACCTTCTAATGGAAGCCCCTTTATACTAGAGTAATTATTAAAATCCACTCCAAAATCCACTCCGTAAATCTCTTTATTTTCCATTTTTGATGCACTCAAATCTAAAACGACATTATTTTCTGAGGCATTATACTTGTCAAAATAATGGGTGTAGCCTAAAGAACCTTTGTAGTTTATATCTCCTGTGTCTGTATCAAAACTAGAGAAGCTCACTTTTCCTCCAATGTTATTAAAAGCTTGTTTAATATCGTTCTTATCAATTACTGTGTCTTCTGAATTGAACCCATAAAAATGATTTCCGCTTCTTTCGTAATTTATTTCTCCTGTTACCGAGAATTTCTTGTAATAATGCTGGTAAAAAGCACTCGCTTTATTCTCGCTCATCCCACTAAAACCTGTTCCTTTTATAGTAGAATTTGACGAAATATGTCTTCCGTGAATTCCCCAACTGCTGTTTTTAGATCTTAAAGAATTGTAATATACTTCAACCAAAGGAGTGGTGTACATTCCTATTCCACCTTTTATATAACCTCTTTTAAGTTTATCAAGAGGATCAATGATTTTTAATTTCGCTGGTGAAATTGACTGTAGTTGAAACTCAGAATTTGCTTTGTATTCATAAAATAAAAAGCTCGATTTTATCTGAGATTTTGATGTATCTCCAATCAATTTTGGGGTAAGCAGAGTTTTTTTGGTCGGCTTAATTATTCTGTCTCCAGTTCCAATTGCAGCTGTTTCTATGATAGTATCATTCTGACTAAATCCATTTACGATAGTCAAAATAAACACTAAAAATACCGATATGTTTTTAATATAATTCATTATTCTGTTATTTCAATCTCAATATCCTCTTCATCTTGATTGTCCTTAGATTCTTCTGCCGCAATTATTGCATCAAGTTTAGACTGAGCAATCGTTTTTATCGCGTCATCATTGTTTTTGTAATAATCGATTACACTTTGCAGTGTAGCTTTTGCTTGGAAATTATCTTCTAACTTCACATACGAGTCAGCTAATAAAATATATCCTTTTGCCAACCAATAATCGTAGGAAGGCTTTTGTTTTAAGTAACTAAAAATTTCTGCTTCGGCTTGTTTATATTCTCCAGCTTTGTATGTTATTTCACACAGTTTATATCCAGCTTCTGCTTTGTCGATATCAGTAGATAGATTGACGACCTTTTTGTAGACAGTTTCTGCTTTGGCATTGTTTCCCAGTTCATAATTAGAATTGGCATTTATCATTAACGCTTCTTCTTTTTGTCCATTAGATAATTGCTCATCCATCAATACTTTCTCAGCATAAGTGGAAGCTTTTGCATAACTATTCATCTTGTAATGGGTTAGCATAAGTCCCCTGTTCATTACGGGAATTTTCAATTCATCCGTATTAATAAGTTCTAATTGAGAATATAAAGCATTTGCTTTTTCATTTTCTTTCAGTCTGTAATTGATGTTAGCAGCATGGAAAAGTGCTTCTACCATATGCTTTTCATTTTTCTCAATTACTTTGTTGTAATTGAATAAAGCTGTTTCGTATTCTTTCTCCAAATAGTTACATTCTGCAATGAAGAAATGAGCCGGAACATAATTTTTTGGATTTTCTATTTTCTCTAAATAAGCATTAAATCCACTTTTTGCATTGTTGCAATCTCCACTTAGGTAAGCTTGATTCGCAGGATACCATAAAGTAGAATCCAGTTTAGACTGAGAATATTTTATTCCTAAAGAAGTTAATAAATCTGGAAATTGAGCAATTTTATTTTGTGCTAAATAAGATTTTTCCAATTCGTTTATTGCCGCTTCCCCTTCTTGTGATTTTGGGTATTTTTTCACCAAATCCACAAAGCTTATTTCAGCCAAGTTAAAGTTTTTATCCCTAAGGTGAATTCCTCCAATCTGTAACCTAGATTTTCTTTCTTGGTAAGTTCCTTCTTGGCTTGTTACAATAGTTTCGTACAAGGCAAGTGCTTTCACATTCTTGTTTTGAATACGATAATTGTTTGCCAACTCAAATGCTGTATTTGTAGAGTATTTAGACCTAGGGTACTTTATAAGCAAAAGATTAAGCAACCTTTCTTTTCGGTCGTAATCTTTATTGTATCCGCTACTCACGGATTTTTGATACAAAGCATAATCCACATTTCTTTGGTCCAAATCAATCGCATTTTGGTAATATTTTACCGCTTCATCATCATTTTTTAATAGAAAATAAGAATCCCCCAACCTTAAATTAGCATCACTTTTCTTTGCTAGATCGGTAGATGATTTGATGTAATTTCTAAAAGCAGTGATACTTTTGGTGTAATCTTTTTGTTCAAAATATGCATAACCCACATTGTATTCTACCAATTTTGCAAGAGGAGAATTTACAGCTCCAGGTAAAGATTTAAAACTTTCATAACCTGCAATAGCTTCTTTGTATTTCCTCTGCTTGTAGTTTGCTTCAGCAACCCAAAATTTACTCTTAGAAGTAAGCTTAGTATTCACAGGATAAATAGTTACATCCTTGTAATACTTAATTGCTTGTTTGTAATCGTGTTTATAATACAATTCGGTAGCTCTGTTGTAACTTAATTTTTGGTGAGCTTCTTTTATTTTGTAGTTTTTATCTGCAATTTTATTGATAGAGTTAAGAGCAGCCTTGTAGTTCTTTGTTGTAGTGTATACGTCTAATAAATATTCATATACTTCCTCCTTTTTTGTAGAAGTAGGGTATTCGTCTAAGAATTTATGAAATATCTCGGTAGCTTCATCATAGGGGTTGTAGCTTAGTTCATAAGTTGTTTTTGCATAACCAAACAAAGCATCTTCTCTCAGTCTTTTATCAAAATCTAGTTCATAAGCTCTTTTAAAAGCAGCTTTTGCAAATTGTTTTTTATCAGATTTGATGTAGCATTCTGCCAATATAAAATTACAAACTTGTGCTCGTTCTGTTTTCTTTGCGGCAACTCTTCCCAAGTATTTTATGGCCTTTTTATACTCTTCTTTTTTGTAATAAGAATAGCCCAATTGGTAATAATCATCAATGGATTTTTTTGCCGTTTTACTAAAATACTCTTGTAGGTATGGAATTGCTTCTTTGTATTGTTTTGATTTGAAATAGGAAGAACCTAAAATTCCTTTTATCTCAGCCTCACGCTTTATTCCATCTCCCGATAAGGCAGTTGGAATGTAGGCTATTACTTCCTTGTATTTTTCTTGCTTGAATAATATTTGAGAAATGTAATACGGTACAATTGGAGCGAACCCAGGATTGTCTTTTATGTTGTTAAATCCTTCAAGAGCAGTTTGGTATTTTCCATCTTGATACGATAAATGAGAATAATAGTATTGAGTAGGTGCATAGTAATCCGATTCTTTTCTGTCTTTTATTTCATAAAATACTTGCTTTGCTTTAGCAAACTCATCTCGGTTGAAATAACAATAACCCAACTTGAAAAAATATTCTGTTTTCTCATCTTCGGTCAAATCGTATTTATCCACTTTTTCATACCATTCAATTGCACTTTTGAATCTTTTCTTTCTGTAGAAATCATTTCCTAATAGATTGAAAATTTTCTTTGTTTTTGGCGAATCAGGATGCTTGATAGCAAACTCTGACAAGAGAAACTGTGCATTTTTATGAAATAACTCCAAGGCACAAACTGCATGAAGATATTCAGCATCTATTTGTATTTCATCTTGCGAATCATCAATAGAATTAATAGTTTCTTCAAACTTTTTTTGTGCTGCACCAAAGGCATCCTTGTCGTACAAGTCTAATCCATCTCGGTAATTTTTGTATTTATCTTTATAAATACCTGTGAATTGTGAGAAAGAAAAATTGTGTAAAACAACTACACCTAAAACTATTGCTATGTAACGAATTATTCTCATTATGTTAAGTTTCCTTTATTTTTTTTGAGGAGTTTTAATCAATACTTCATCAATCATTCCGTAGTCTTTTGCTTCACCCGAAGTCATCCAGTAATCTCTATCACTGTCTGCCCATACTTTATCGTAATCTTGCTTAGAGTGGTCTGCAATAATTGTGTATAATTCTTTCTTAAGTTTTTGAATCTCTTTCAAAGTAATTTCCATATCACTTGCTTGCCCTTGAGCTCCACCAAGAGGTTGGTGAATCATAACTCTTGAGTGTTTCAAAGCAGTTCTTTTACCCTCTGCTCCTGCACACAATAATACGGCTCCCATAGAAGCTGCCATTCCTGTACAAATAGTTGCTACATCTGGCTGAATGTATTGCATGGTGTCATAAATCCCTAACCCTGCATACACAGAACCTCCAGGAGAGTTGATGTAAATTTGAATGTCCTTTTTAGGGTCAACTGAAGCTAAAAACAACAATTGCGCCTGAATAATATTTGCAACTTGGTCGTTAATTCCCGTTCCCATAAAAATAATTCTGTCCATCATTAATCTAGAGAACACATCCATTTGTGCTACATTTAATTGTCTTTCTTCAATAATGTAAGGAGTTACAGAAGATTCTACATAGCTATTAAGATGCATGCTGCTAATCCCTGCGTGTTTTGTTGCGTATTTTTCAAATTCTTTTGAGTCAAACATGTTTTTTATATTTTTTAAGTAGTTAGTTTTAATTTGTAATTGAAGATTGAATAGTAAACATTAAAGACAATCTTAAGGTCCGAAAATAATTAAAATAGTTGCCATTTTCGTCATATTTCGATGGAGTAATAAACCTGTTGTTGTTTATAACGTCTAATTATAAAAATCATTTTGTAGCTAGATGATTTTTATAAAAAAACATAAAGCAATAAAAATAGTAAAAAACGTGTGGTTTTTCTAAAAAAAAGGTATCTTTGCATCCGATATTTTTGAAATATTAAGCGGGCGTGGCGGAATTGGTAGACGCGCTAGACTTAGGATCTAGTGCCGCAAGGTGTGAGAGTTCGAGTCTCTCCGCCCGCACAAAAAACAAGGCGTAAGAATATTTCTTATGCCTTTTTTGTATAACATATTTTCAAAATAATTTTATTTTTAAAATTCAATATTATGAATATTACAGACGAAAAAATTGATGATTTAAATGCAGTTATCAAAATTAAATTGACTCCAGAAGATTACATGGGGAAGTATGAGGCTAAATTAAAAGAGGCAAGAAAGCAATCTACTGAAGCAGGATTTAGACCGGGAAAAGTTCCTATGGGAATGATTAAGAAGAAATTTGGTCAATCTATCCTTGCAGATGAATTGAACGGTATGATTAATGAAACTTTATACAAGCACATTCAGGAAAAAGGATTGAATGTATTAGGTAATCCCCTACCTTCTGAGGAGCACACTACTTTTGAGAGATGGGAAGCAGGAAGTGATTTCGAATTTGGATACAAAATAGGATTGGCTCCAGAATTTACGGTTAAACTTTCTTCTAAGGATAAAGTAGTCTTTCATAAAATAAAAGTTGACAGTGAAATTATCGACAAGCAAATAGAAGATTTTGCTAAGAGATATGGTCAAATGAAAGCTGCAGATGTTGCTGAAAAAGACGACATGGTTTTTGGAGAATTTGTACAAAAAGAGGGAGACATTACAGCTAAGTCTACTGTTTCTATTCCATTGATTGATGATGCTAAGATTCAAAAGAAATTTATTGGATTAAAAGCAGGAGATAAGATTGTGATAGACCCAAAGACAGTTTCTAAAGGAGATGCTGATATGGCAGCAATGCTTCATATCAAAAAAGAAGAATTGAATACTGCAACTGGAGATTTTGAATTTACAGTAGAAGAAATAAAAAGACTTGAAAAAGCACCAGTAGACCAAGAATTATTTGATAAGATTCATGGGAAAGATACCGTGAAGACTGAAAAAGAATTCAGAGCTAAGATTGAAGAAGAAATGAGTGTTGCTTTTGTAAATGATAGCGAAAGATTGTTTCAAAAAGATTTGGCTGCTTATTTCGTAAAAAAATTAGCCATTAAATTACCGGACGAATTTCTTAAAAGTTGGATTCAACAATCTAATGAGAAAAATGCTTCAATGGAAGAGATTGAAGCTGAATACCCACAGTATTCTGATCAATTGAAATGGCAACTTATTGAGAACAAAATCATTCAAGAGAATGAAATAAAAGTAGAAATAGAAGAGGTGAAGGATTACGTGAAAGGAATGTTGGTGCAACAATATGCACAATATAATATGCCGACTCCGGATGATGCAGCTTTGGAAGAAAATGCTTTAGGTGTTCTTAAGAACCAAGAGGAAACAAAAAAGATTTTTGATTATTTATACAAAAATAAAGTTTCTGATTTTTTCAAAAACAGCATCAAGTTGCAAGATAAAGAAGTGAGCCAAGAAGATTTTATTAAATTATTCTACGCTTAAGAGTTTATTAGATTAAAATTTTAAATGTCTTTGAATTTCTTCAAAGGCATTTTTTTTTGCTTGGTTTATCTTGAGTGTTAGTAAGAGGTTTTTTGGCAATGCAAAAAAATGGACAAAGTGTTTTTGAGATAAAAACCTTAGTTTCTTTTGGATAGTTTTTTTAAAGCAAAATAATAGAACAGCAAAAAACCCTATTTCACAACTGTGAAATAGGGTTTTTTGAAACAATTAAGTTTACTTTGTGTTTAACTAATATTCATCCTCGTTAAAGAAAAAATCGTCTTTTGTAGGATAATCTGGCCAAATGTCTTCGATAGATTCGTAGATTTCTCCCTCTTCTTCAATGCTTTGTAGGTTTTCTACTACTTCTAATGGAGCAGCTCTACGCATAGAGTAATCTATTAATTCTTCTTTAGTTGCAGGCCAAGGTGCATCTTCCAAATATGATGCTAATTCTAATGTCCAGTACATATTTTTTTCGTTTTAATTTCTATTATTACGCAAAAGTAATTTTTTTGTTGTCAAAAGCAACTAATTATAGATTTATTTTCAATTTAAATGATAATTTTGTACAAAATAACAACATATTATGAATATTCTTATCATTGGTTCTGGAGGAAGAGAACATGCACTTTCTTGGAAACTTACACAAAGTAAAAAACTATCTAATCTTTTTATTGCACCTGGTAATGCAGGAACAAGTGAACTAGGAACAAATGTAGATTTATCTGTTTCAGATTTTGAGGGAATAGGAAACTTCTGTATTCAAAATAACATAGAAATATTAGTTGTAGGACCAGAGGTTCCTTTGGTAGAGGGAATTCATGATTATTTTGAATCAAAGCCAGAATTAAATAAAACGGCAGTAATTGGCCCTAAGAAAATGGGAGCTCAATTGGAAGGAAGTAAAAAATTCTCAAAGGAATTTATGGAAAGACATAATATTCCTACAGCTCGTTACAAAGCATTCACAAAAGAAACACTGGAAGATAGTTTTGCATTTTTAGAAACACTTTCGCCACCATACGTATTAAAAGCAGATGGATTGGCAGCAGGAAAAGGAGTTGTAATTCCAGATAACATAGAAGATGCAAAAAAGGAACTGACAGAGATGTTGGCCAACTCTAAATTTGGAGCAGCAAGTCAAGAAGTAGTTATCGAAGAATTTTTGGATGGAATAGAATTATCTGTTTTTGTTTTAACAGACGGAGATTCTTATAAAGTACTTCCAACAGCAAAAGATTACAAAAGAATAGGCGAGGGTGATAAAGGATTAAATACGGGAGGAATGGGAGCTATTTCACCAGTTCCATTTGCTACGAATGAATTTTTACAAAAAGTAGAAGAAAGAATCATAAAGCCTTCTGTAGAGGGATTGAAAAAAGATGGAATAGATTACGTAGGTTTTTTGTTCATTGGGTTAATGAATGTAAAAGGAGATCCTTTTGTGATAGAATATAACGTGAGAATGGGAGATCCAGAAACAGAAGTGGTGATTCCAAGAATAGAATCGGACTTGGTAGAAGTGTTTGCAGCAGTTGGAAACAAAACGCTAGGAGAAATAGAGTTTAAAGTAACTCCACAAACTGTATGCACGGTTATGGCAGTTTCTGGAGGTTATCCAGAAGCTTATGAAAAACAAAAGGTAATTAACGGATTAAACTTAGTTACAGAAAGTACCGTGTTTCATGCAGGAACAAAAATACAAGATGGAAATGTAGTTACAAATGGAGGAAGAGTAGTTGCAGTAAGCTCATTTGGGAGCACAAAAAAAGAAGCATTAGATAAATCTTATGCTTCTTTAAAGAAAATTTCGTTCGAAAATATGTATTTCAGATCCGATATCGGATTTGACTTGTAAGTCCTACTTCAACTGATTTTCGTCAGCTTCGGCTTGGGCATTGTATTTTTTTTGCCAAAACAACCAGTATAATAGCCCAAATGCTATAAGTAATGAAAAAATCATCCAGGGCCCATCTTCTGCAAATTTTAAAATCCCAAAAGTCCACTGAAATATACCTTCTAATAATGATGCTAGCCAACCCATAAATTTGTTTTTTTGCTGTTTTACTCTACAAATATAAATAACTTTATAAAATTAGCTTAAACTCTCAAGAGTATTTTTTTAAATATATGATTACTTCACTTTTCAAAAACGACATTTTCAGCTATTTATTAGCCTCCATAATTGGAGTTGTATTATGGGGGATAGCCTATTTTGAAGTTATTCTAGATATTTCTCTTTCGATAAATATTGCTAATCAAGAGTTTTTTTTTAGTAAACAAACCGCTATTCTGTTCTCTTTCTTTGTTACACTTTTTGGAGCCACCTTATTAAATTACAAGTTAAAAAAGTATTTATTTAGCTACGAGCCCACTAATTTATTCTTGCTTTTTTACATACTTATAGCTTCGTTAGGCTTGCGATCTAGTAATATTATTTCCTATAGCTTAGTTTCTTTCCTATTGGTATTGGTGGTCAATTATTTGTTTTATTTCATTGAAAACAAGAAACAAGCAGATCAAGTTTTTAATTCATCTTTCATTATTGGTTTATTGATTTTTCAGAATTTATCTTTTGTCATTCTTATTCCCTTACTTTTATTGAATTTGGGAGCAGTAAAAAGAGTTTCGCTTAAAGAGTTAGCATTAATTTTTATTGGGTTTCTATTGCCTACACTTTTCGTTATTTTCTTTACGATTCTCACAGAAAACTTAGAGATACTAGACTCCTTGTTTCGGTTAGAAATTAACTTTCCAAAAATTCCATGGAAATTTGGATTGTATTTTTTGGCATTGATTTTTATTTCTATCAGGGGTTATAGACTCGTAATAATAAAAAGAACGGGAATAGACATTAATATCATAAGACTTACAAAAAACATGTTTGTATTCTTTATAGCAATGACAATAATTATAGGGCTATCGCTATTTTCTTTCCCAAAGGAGTATGTGGCATTTATTTTCGCAATTCCGCTTTCTATTTTCCTTGCAGATTTCTTTGCAAACTCAGCTTTTAGATTCAGGGAGTTAATATTTTTAATTGTGATTTTGTTTCCGTTTTTGATAAGATTTTTAAATTAGATTTCTTTTGAAGAATCACGCGTTATCATCTTCTAATTTTTATTACTTTTGTAACTAATTATTTTAATACAAGCTATATGAAATTTGGTGTAATTACATTTCCAGGATCCAATTGTGACGAAGACATGATTTATGTTTTAAAAGACATTATGAATCAAGAGGTTGTAGAGCTTTGGCACAAAGATACAGATTTACAAGGTGTAGATGTAGTAGTAGTTCCAGGAGGATTTTCTTATGGAGATGCTCTTCGTTCTGGAGCAATTGCTAGATTTTCACCAATTATGGAACAAGTAATTACCCATTGTAATAATGGAGGATACGCAATAGGAGTTTGTAATGGATTTCAAATTTTATGCGAGTCTGGATTATTGCCAGGGACTTTGTTGCATAACAATAGCCATAAATTCATTTGTAAAAATGTATTCATAGCACCTCAAAATAACGACACTGCAATTACTGCTAACCTTGAAAAAGGAAAAGGATATAAAATTCCTATCGCTCACGGAGAAGGGAGGTATTTTGCATCAGAAGAAACAATAAAAGAATTAAATGAGAACAACCAAGTCTTGTTTAGGTATTGTGAAGAAGATGGATCTATATCAGCTGAATCTAACCCAAATGGGTCGATAGAAAGCATTGCAGGTGTAACAAACAAGCAAAGAACTGTATTTGGGATGATGCCTCACCCAGAGAGAGCAGCAGATGCTGAATTAGGAAACACAGACGGACGTCTTTTCTTTGAATCTCTGATTAAAGAGATTGAAGGGAAGTTGGTTTAGTCTACCTATAAAACCCCATTTCGTCTACATATTTCTCTACCTTTTCAGTCAATAAATAAGCTACACTTTTACCTTCTTTTATTCGCTCACGAATATAGCTTGCCGATATTTTCATTACTGGAATATTTTCTAAGACAGAAATATTTTTGTGTGTTATAATTTCAGATTTTACAACTGACTTATCATTTACACCCATCCTTGGGTAAACAATAATAGAATGATTTTTTAGAATTACTTCGTAGTTTTTCCATTTGTGAAAAGATTTAATGTTGTCCTCTCCCATGATTAATGAAAATTCATATTTTGGATATTTATCCATCAAGTAAGCCAAAGTATCTGACGTGTAGGATGGTTTTGGCATTGAAAACTCAATATCACACGATTTTAATTTTTGATTATCTTCAATCGCTTCATTTACCAAAGCAAGTCTGTGATAATCTTCTAATAAGGATTTTTTTTCTTTGAACGGGTTTTGGGGCGAAACCACAAACCAAACTTCATCCAAAAGATCAGATTGAGCAATGTGATTAGCAATAACTAAGTGACCAACGTGAATTGGGTTAAACGAACCAAAAAATAATCCTATCTTTTTCATTTATTACTTTTTCATTTCAGAGAATTTATCTCATTTTATTTGAAGTCTAACTATCCGAATCCAAGTTTGGAATTTTTTTTGGATCTCGCCTTTAGGTTTTTTCTTCTGAATTTAAATCTTTTCCTTCGAGGTAATTACAAACTGTTTTTCTAGCCTCTTTCTTTGCGTCTTCTAGCTTGTCGTTTATCAAAATATAATCAAACTCCGAAGCCGATTTCATTTCTATTTCTGCTTTCCCAACCCTTCTAATTATAGTTTCTGGAGTTTCAGAACCTCTTCCTATCAGCCTGTTTTCTAGTTCCTGAATAGAAGGAGGTTGAACAAAAACAGAAAGTGCTTTGTCGCCAAATATTGATTTTAATTTTATTCCTCCCATCACATCCACATCAAAAATCACGTGTTTTTTCTCACTCCAAATTCTTTCAATTTCTGACTTTAAGGTTCCGTAAAAATTATCAGCATACACCTCCTCCCATTCAATAAATTTATTCTCTTTGATATAGTTTTTAAAAATATCTGTCGATAGAAAATGATAATCGTGCCCATCCACTTCATAGTCTCTTTTTTCTCGGCTTGTAGCAGAAACTGAGAACTCTAGGCTCTTCACTTTTTTTAGTAAGTACCTTACAATTGTAGTTTTTCCAGCTCCAGAAGGAGCAGAAAATATGATGCATTTTCCTTCAAATTCCATTTGTAAAAGTAATAAAAATTATAGATTGAATGATGACAAGAATAAAAACAAAAAAAAGCAAATTAAAAACAGACTTTTAATCAAGTCTAGAGTGAGGGCTCATTTTTTCTTATTCATTAAAAAAGCCTAACAGAATTATAAATTCTGTTAGGCTTTTTTTTTGTGATTTACCACAATGAGATTTAGTAAACTGTTAAGCTTACTTTATTAGTTTCGATAATTTTTCTCAGATTAATCAAAGCATACCTCATTCTTCCAAGTGCAGTGTTGATGCTAATGTCTTTTGATTCAGCAATATCCTTAAAGCTCATTTCTTTAAAATGTCTCAAAATGATAATTTCTCTTTGGTCATCTGGCAAGTAATCCAAGAGATTTCTTACATCTTTATGAATCTGATCTTCTATCATGTCATCTTCAATACTACTCTCTTCCATTTTTAAAACAGAGAAAATATCAAAATCATCATCCTCATTTTTGGTTGCTTTTTTTCCGACCATTGGCATTTTTTTTACTTTTCTAAAATGATCAATCGCAAGGTTGTGTGCAATTCTCATTGCCCAAGGTAAAAATTTACCTTCTTCGTTATACGAACCTTTTTTAAGAGTCTTAATAATTTTGAAAAACGCATCCTGAAAAATATCTTCAGCAATTTTTTTATTCTTGACTAAAGAAATCAAGTAACTAAAAATACGGTCTTTGTAACGGGTTAATAGGATTTCAAACGCCAAGTCATTCCCTTCTAAATAACTTCTAACCAGCTCTTTATCAGAGCTTTTTTTATTATTTTTCATAATACTACTTTGTTTAATGATTATTATTAAATGTGTTAAAGTAGAATTATGGTATAGGCTGTTTGTTTTTATTTGTTGATATATTGAACGACAATATAGATAAAAGGTTTCAGATAATCCAATTTATTTTTTAATTAATTTGTTCAATATCGTTATTTTAACAAATTCAGACCGGTTTATTTTAACCTATTATTATTTTTTATTGACTAGAGTTATCCTTAATTTTATAGATAAATTAATAACGCTTTAAATAAACCATTACATGTCAAAAGGATTTTATAACGTTCCGTTTCAAGGGAACGAAGAAGTATTAAATTACGCGCCAGGATCAGCAGAGAGAGAAGAATTACAAGCTAAGTACAAAGAAATGTACAACAGCAAGATAGATATTCCTTCTTACATTGGTAGTAAAGAGATTCATACAGATAATAAATTCACAATGTCTCCACCTCATGATCACAAACACAGTTTGGGAACTTACAGTTTGGGAACAAAAAAACATGTAGAGGATGCAATTGATGCAGCTTTAGCAGCAAAAAATGATTGGGAAAACATGTCATGGCACAGTAGAGCAGCTATTTTCTTAAAAGCAGCTGACTTGTTGGCAGGTCCTTACAGAGCAAAAATGAATGCGGCTACAATGCTTGCACAATCAAAAAACTGTTACCAAGCAGAGATTGATTCAGTTTGTGAGTTAATTGATTTCTTAAGAATGAATGTTGCTTACATGCAAGAAATCATGGAAATTCAACCAGATTCAAATGCAGGGCTTTGGAATAGATTGGAATATAGACCTCTTGAAGGATTTGTATTTGCAATTACTCCATTTAACTTTACTGCAATTGCGGCAAATTTATGTGCAGCTCCAGCAATGTTAGGAAATGTTGTGGTATGGAAGCCAGCAGAATCTCAAGTTTATTCTGCTCAAGTAATCATGGAATTATTTAAAGAAGCTGGATTGCCAGATGGTGTTATCAATATGGTATTGGTAAATGGGCCAGAAGCAGGAGAAGTTATATTTAACCACAAAGATTTTGCAGGATTACACTTTACAGGATCTACAGATGTATTTAGACACTTATGGAAAACAATAGGGAATAACATTGCTAATTACAGAACTTACCCAAAAATAGTGGGTGAAACAGGAGGAAAGGATTTTATTGTAGCGCACAAATCTGCAAATCCTAAGCAAGTTGCAACAGGAATTTCAAGAGGGGCATTCGAATTTCAAGGACAAAAATGTTCGGCAGCATCTAGAGTTTATTTACCATCCAACATGGCAGATGAAGTGCTAGGATATGTGAAAGAAGATGTAGCTTCTATGAAAATGGGAACTCCAGAAGATTTTGGAAACTTTATTAATGCAGTAATTGATGAAAAAGCTTTTGATAGAATTGCGGGATACATTGATTATATCAAGGAGCAAGATGATGCAGAAATAGTTGCAGGAGGAAACTACGACAAATCTAAAGGTTACTTTATTGAGCCTACAGTTGTAGTTACAAAAAGCGCTAAATTCAGAACAATGTGCGAAGAGATTTTTGGGCCAGTAATTACCATTTATGTCTATGACGAAAACAAATTTGAAGAAACATTAGATTTAGTAGACGAAACTTCAGAATATGCATTGACAGGTTCTATTTTCTCTCAAGATAGGTACATGATTGAGTTAGCAGCTGAGAAATTGAAAAATGCAGCAGGAAACTTCTATATCAATGACAAACCAACTGGAGCAGTTGTGGGACAACAACCATTTGGAGGAGCAAGAGGTTCTGGTACAAACGACAAAGCAGGATCAATCTTAAATATGTTGAGATGGGTTTCGCCAAGAACAACTAAAGAAACATTTGTAACACCAACGGATTACAGATATCCGTTTTTGGGATAAAAAAACAAGAATTATCTAAAGCTCTCAAGAAATTGGGAGCTTTTTTTATGTAGTTTTGTTTTATGAAAATTTACACAAAAACAGGCGACAAAGGAGAAACAAGTTTATTGGGAGGAGCAAGAGTTCCTAAATACCATTTGCGAATAGAAGCTTACGGAACAGTAGATGAATTAAACTCGCATTTGGGATTAATTCGTGACCAAGAAATGGAGAAAGAGACCAAAGAGTTTTTAATCCAGATTCAAGATAATTTATTTGTAATAGGTTCTCACCTTGCTAAAGAACCAGGAAAGGATAAAGTGAAAATCCCTTCAATAAATGAAGAAATGATTGTGGATTTGGAAAATGCAATGGATCAATATAACGAAGAATTACCAGATATGAAATTCTTTGTATTGCCAGGAGGTCACCCAACAGTTTCGCAATGTCACATTGCAAGATGTGTGTGTAGAAGAGCAGAAAGAATCTCTGTTCATTTATCTAATGAAAGCGAAGTAGACCCAATCATTACAAAATACCTAAATAGATTATCGGACTATTTATTTGTCTTGAGTCGTAAATTTACACAAGATTTAAATGCGGAAGAAATTCCTTGGATTTCTAAAAAATAAATCCTCTTAACAGTATTTAAGACCCTTTAACAAAATTTAGTTTCAGGGTCTTTTTCATTGTACTACTTTTAATTGTAACAAATTGCACGTGTTAGCGGTTATACCAAAAAGAAAGAATGAAGTTCCTAGTTATATTTTTATTTATTTTAATCCAGTTTTCCGTTTTCTCACAATCGGTAACGGGTTATGTGTTTGATGAAAATAATACGCCAGTTCCTTTTGCTAATATTTATGTAAAAGCCAGTCAACAAGGAACTTCTACAGATGGAGAAGGAAAATATACCTATCAATTTACCAACCAAGGAATTTATGATATCATTGTAACTTCAGTGGGTTTTACAACAAAAGAATTCACGGTTTCATTAGAAGACAATGGGGAAGTAATAAAAAATATTTGGCTGAAGACGGATGTAAAACAACTGAAAGAATTAATAATAACAAGCAAAGGAAGGGATCCAGCTTACGGGATTATTAACAAAGCTATTGAAAACAAGAAAAAGTGGAACTCTCAAATAAAATCGAGTAAATGCGAGGTTTACATAAAAGGAAAAGAAGTAATAACCGAAAAAGAAAAGAAAAAAAGGGCGAGAAAAAAAAGACAAGAAGAACGACAAAAAAAATTGGAAGAGGCAGTAAAAGAAAAAACAGAAGAAGAACTGTTTGATGAAGCTACCAAGAAAAAAGAAAGAGAAATAAGCAAACTTGCTTACAGCATAAACATGATGGAGGTGAAAATGGACAGGCATTTTCAATACCCAAATAAAGTAAAAGAAATAAGAACTGCCTACAAAAAGTACGGGAACACATTTGGTCTTTTTTTTAAAAACACCATTGAAAACGAATTCAATTTTTACGACAACCTAATGGATTTATACAAACTGAATACCGTTCCTTTAGTTTCGCCTCTCAACTCCCTATCAGTACTTACTTATAAATTCAAACTGATTGAGACAAAATTTGACAGTGGAATAATGGTATGGAAAATTGAAGTTACACCTCGAAAAAAAGGGAATGCAACTTGGGAAGGACACATTTGGATTAGAGACAATACATTTAACATAGATAAAGTAGATTTATCGCTCAAGAAAGGGGGTTTGTTAAAGTACAATGAATTTAGGATACAACAAGAATATGCATTTAATGAAGATTCTGTCTTACTTACTTATAAGCAAGTTTTTGATTATGTAGAAAAATCAGGAAGAACTAGTTTTACTGGTAAAACTACCGTGGTTTATTCCAATTATGAATTGGATGTTACGTTTCCCAAGCGATATTTTAGTAATGAAGTAGGAGTTACAACTGCCGAAGCCTACGAAAGAGATTCCAGTTATTGGGATAGAATAAGACCAGAGCCATTAACTAAAAAAGAACAAAGATTCCAGTCTGTGAAAGACAGTATTTACGATTATGTAAATTCTCCTGCATATTTGGATTCAGTAGATTCCGTTTACAACAAAGTTACCTTTTTGGATGTAGTGTGGAATGGGGTAGGTTTTAGAAACAGAGTAAAAAAACAATCTTGGTGGTTTGGTTCTTTACCCACACTTATTGGAATTGACCCAATACAAATACTAAGACTTGGGCCTGGAGCTACTTATTACAAAAGATTCGAGAATGAGAATGCAATTAGGCTTTCAGGAGATATGAATATTGGTTTATTAAACAAAGATGTCAAAGGAGACTTTGGTGTTTGGTTTAAATATGACCCCAAACACCTAGGAACAATCTCTTTTGATATTGGAAAAGATTTTGACATCTTGGCTTTAAGTGATGCTGTAACAGCTTTATTTGATAGGGGAAATTACATAGAATCTAGTTATTTCTCCATCTCTACACGAAGAGAATTAGTAAATGGATTATACGGTAGATTAAGCTATGCTTATGACAATAGATCTTCCATAGAAAACTATAAATCAGCTTCTTTTTTAGATACAATTTTTAAAGGTCAAGCAAATGTTGCAGTTGGTTTTGATGGCTATCAAACCTCTCGATTAACTTTAGGGTTATCATTCACTCCGTTTCAAAAATACATGATGGAACCCAAACGAAAAGTAGTATTGGGAAGTAAATGGCCCACTTTTTCATTGAGGTATGAAAAGGGAATAAAAGGAATTTTTAAGAGTGTAGTGGATTATGATTTTTTGGAATTTAGTACAGTTCAATCTTTTAAAGTAAGAACTTTAGGGACTTCTTCTTATCGATTTACAGCAGGGAAATTTCTGAATACTAAAGCATTGAAATCTCAAGATTACAAACGATTTAATAGAAGTGACAGGTGGTTTTTCTCCTCTTTTTTATCTTCCATGCAATTGCAGGATACTACTTTATTGGTGAATGACAGTTATTTTAAATTCAATTACATTCATCATTTTAATGGGGCAATAATAAATTTTGTCCCGCTTATCAAAAGATTAGGAATACATACTGTTGTTGGAACAAGTGGTTTATTAATTCCACAAAGTAAGTATAGGTATGCCGAAGCATTTTTAGGATTAGAAAGAACTTTCAAGATTTCAAGAGTGAGATTTAGGCTAGGAGTTTATGGAGTAGAAGCCGTTTCAAACTACAACAGCATTGACCCCAGGATAAAATTCGGAATCAATTTCTATAGTTTTAAAAATAACGATTGGGGATATTGATAAAATAAAATAATAGTTTATGCCGTTCTTACTTTATATAAAAGAAAGAAAAGAATGAAAAATAAAGTCATTTTAATAGCAGCTGTGGCTGCATATTGTTCGTATGGATTTGTAGAAAAATCGAACAATAAACAATCAATATTTACCTTGCAGGAATTAATCCAAGACCCTATGTTTTCGGTTAAAATTATTTCAAACGGGAACTATACTGGAGGAAGTGTGTCCCTCGAAATAGAATCTAAATTCAGCAAAAACGTTACTATGAAAATTCCGCAAGGAACTCTTTTTTATCCTGAAGATGAGAATGAGCAGACCTTGGTCTTACCAAAAATGGAATTGATTACTATCAATAAGAAGTCAATACAATCGCACTTAGTAAATGGATATTGTTCAGAGGCTAGTGATAAATGTCCAAGTGAAGGCGGTGTCTTTACAGTTGGGAATTCTAAAAACACTAAGCTGAAACAGCTTTTTGTATTTCTCAACACCAAAGAATATGATGATAACCAAATCCAAGAATCAATTTGGTGCATTACAGATGATAAATCAATAGGTAATATTTATGATGAGGAGGATACGAAGCTACAAGAAACTGTTGCGAGCATTACCGGAGGAAGAATTCCTTGGCAGAGTACACGAAGAGAAATTGCGGTAGATGAGAATCAAAATATAGTGGCAGAACCAGTTGAAATTAAAGGGAAAATAAAATTTGGAACAAAAAGAATAACAAAAATAAAAAGTAAAATAATAAGAGATAATGGAGAGTTAATCCATGAGTTTGCTAAAGTAATGACCATACCAAAGGCAGATGACATTACATTAAATTTTACTGTAAAAGTAAAAGGTTGGGAACACGGAAAATACTTCGTAGTTTATTTCACGGATGAAAATAAAGAGCTTGTAAAACAAGAATTTACTTTATAGTTTACTTATTCATAAAAGAATGAACCTTATCCACCATGTTGCTTGAACCGATCACATAAGGAACTCTTTGGTGCAGTTCAGTTGGTTTTAATTCCATGATTCTATTTTTCCCGTCAGTTGCTTTTCCTCCAGCTTGTTCTATTACAAATGCAAGTGGATTACATTCGTACAATAGCCTCAGTTTTCCTTTTGGTGCATTATCAGTACTTGGGTAAACATAAACGCCACCTTTCAATAGATTTCTATGAAAATCCGCTACCAGAGAGCCAATGTATCTTGCAGTATAAGGTCTGTTTGAAGAATCATCTACTTCTTTCGTGTAGTCAATATAATCTCTCAATCCTTGCGAAGTTCTGTTGTAATTCCCTTCGTTCATTGAGAATATCTTACCATCTTTTGATGTTTTCATATCTGGATGTGACAAGTAAAATACACCTAAAGAAGAATCATAAGTAAATCCATTTGTACCATTCCCAGTTGTATAAATTAACATAGTAGAAGAGCCGTATAAAACATAACCTGCAGCAACTTGCTCCGTTCCTGGTTGTAAAAAATCTTCTAAAGTTACAGGAGTCCCTGCCGGAGAAATTCTTCTGTAAATAGAAAAAATTGTTCCTACCGATACATTTACATCAATGTTAGACGAACCATCAAGAGGATCCATTGCAACTACATAATTTCCTTTCATAGAATCTCCATCAAAAGCGATAAAATCATCATCCTCTTCGGAAGCAATCCCACAAATAATACCTCTGTTTTTTAATGCTTTAATAAAAACATCATTAGCATATAAATCCAATTTTTGTTGCTCTTCCCCTTGAATATTCTCAGTTCCCACAGCACCCAAAATATGTTTAGCTAATCCAGCTTTGTTTATTTCATGGTGTACAATTTTTGAAGCCAAACGAATAGAACTTAATATACTAGATAATTCTCCTGTAGAATATTTAAAGTGTTGTTGGTTTTCAATAATAAACTCGCCTAAAGTGATTGATTGCATGAAATTGTAAATTGATATTTTGTAAAAATACGCTTATTAAATGATTGTTAAAAATAATGAGGGTAAGATTTTACTTTCTCTCTTGGTTTAGGTAATTTTATGGAAATAAGAAACAGATAGTTCACGGATGGAAACCATCTCAATTCAATACAAAAATTAATATATGGCAGACGTAAAAAAATACATTGAAGAACACAAAGACAGATTCATAGATGAAATAGTAGATTTATTAAAAATACCTTCTGTAAGTGCTGATCCAGCATATAAAAGTGAAGTAAATAGATGTGCTAAGCACGTGAAACAAAGTTTGATTGATGCAGGAGTAGATTTTGCAGAAATTTGTGAAACAGCAGGTCATCCAATTGTGTATGGAGAAAAAATCATTGACCCTAAATTACCAACTGTTTTGGTTTACGGACATTATGATGTGCAACCAGCAGATCCTATTGAATTATGGACAAGTCCACCGTTTGAACCTGTAATAAAAGACGGATATATTTATGCAAGAGGTTCTGCAGATGACAAAGGACAATTTTACATGCACGTAAAAGCATTTGAATACATGATAAAGACAAACTCTTTGCCTTGTAACGCTAAGTTTATGATTGAGGGAGAAGAAGAAGTTGGTTCTGAAAACCTAGGGATTTTTGTAAAAGCGAACAAAGAGAAATTAGCAGCCGATACGATTGTGATTTCTGATACTTCTATGATTTCAAATGAAACGCCATCTATTGCAGTTGGTTTAAGAGGGTTGAGTTATATGGAGGTTGAGGTAACTGGACCAAACCGTGATTTGCACTCAGGATTGTACGGAGGAGCAGTTGGGAATCCAATTAATATTTTGTGTAACATGATTGCTTCGTTAACAGACGAAAATAATCACATCACAGTAAAAGGATTTTACGATAATGTAGAGATAGTTTCGGATGAAGACAGAGCAGAAATGGCAAAAGCACCTTTTAATCAAGATGATTATAATGCTGAATTGAAAATAAAAGAAGGATTTGGAGAGAAAGGATATTCAACAAACGAAAGAACTTCTATTCGTCCAACTTTGGATGTAAATGGAATATGGGGAGGATATATTGGAGAAGGAGCCAAAACAGTTTTACCATCTAAAGCTTATGCAAAAATCTCTATGAGATTAGTTCCTGGTCAGAGTTCAGATGAGATTACAGAAAAATTCCGATCACATTTTGAATCCATTGCACCAGATGCTGTGAGAGTGAAAGTAACTCCACATCACGGAGGAGAGCCATTTTTAATTCCAACTAACTTTCCTGCTTATCAAGCAGCAAGTAAAGCAATGGAAACAACATTTGGAGTAACACCAATTCCAGTTAGAGGAGGAGGAAGTATTCCTATTACTTCTATGTTTGAGGCTGAGTTAGGACTTAAATCTGTATTGATGGGATTCGGGTTGGCAACAGATGACATTCATTCGCCAGACGAACATTATGGAATTTTTAATTACCTAAAAGGAATTGAAACTATTCCTTATTTCTATCAATATTTCACTGAAGAGTTTGGGAAATAAGAAATGAATTAATAAATGATAAATTTAAAATGAGGTGACAAAGTCACCTCATTTTTTTTTGGTTTAAATTTTAGACAATTGCATAATCGGGAAATAATTTCACCATTTTCTTTTGCATGTTTGGACTAACAATTTCAGTAGAAACATAAAATAAGAGACTAAAAAGGACTAGAGATACACTAAAAAAGATTAGCTGATTGGGGGTAAAAGAGGGTTTGAAGAAAAGGTCAACTATTGTGGAATATGGGCAGAGGACAATGTATGGAAAGAATGCAGTTTGATAGATTATGCCATCCAATTGCCAAGATTTGTTGTTAGATTTATTTCTTCTTTTAACTCTCCACACATGCTTATATAGTCTAAACATTGGGTAGATTGCTGTTGTCAAAAAGATTAAAGAAAAGATGAAGTATCCATTATTGAAATATGAAAATAACGAATAAGTCCCAATACAAAAGAACACTGTTAAAATGATTTTGGGTAACCTAAAAAACTGAACAAATTCTTTTAGTACTTCTTTCCAATAGTGCTTTGATAACGCATTTTGCTTTTGTTCTACAATATCACCAAACCCAAAAATTCCGAATTTTTTGAATGAAATATCTCTTGCTGTTTCAAATGAAATCGAAGGGTTTTTCTTCCAAATTTCTTCTATGTCATTTGCTAAATGATCTACCAATTCGGTTTGTAAATCGTACCAATCTACAAAATGATCTTTTGTGAATTTGTACAGTTGTTCAATGTTTTAGTGGTTAATTCCATTTAAGTTAATGATTTAGAATTAATAAGGGATTGCATGGTATTCAAAAAACTTTCAAGCTCTTTTAGTCTAGTTACTTTCTCTTCTTTTCCTTTTTGAGTTAAGAAGTAATATTTTCTTTTTCGGTTATTAAAAGTTGTAATCTCAACTTCCAAAACACCTTCTGATTCTAATTTGTGAAGAGTAGGATACAAAGCTCCCTCTGAAATCGTTAAGTTTCCTTTGGTGATTTCTTTTACCAACTTGGTAATTTCATAGCCATACAGTTTTCCCTTTTCATCCAATAGATTTAGGATAATCGTTTGGAGCGAGCCTTTGTATAGTTTTTGATTATTCATTTAAATGAAGTTACAAAAAATATTAATACCTAAGTATATTATGTATTAATATTTTTTGTAACTCTTGTACTCTTCATCCTTTCTTTTTTTATTATTTGTAAATCGTATTAAACTCCTTTGAATAGTCATCTTATATTTGTAGGTACAAAAATTATCGTATTTTTATTCATACAATCATAAAGAGAGGTAAAAATGGAAGAGAAAACAGCTAACAAAAGAGTTTTGGAGACTTTATTTAAAAACAGAGTTAAGATTTTATTATTTTCTATTGTGTTTGCAATTATAGCAGTCGGAGTTACGTTTTTTATTCCCAAAAAATATACAGCTTCAGGGATTGTATTTCCCACCAATTCCAATTCTATGAAGGATGTAGCGAACAGCAATTTTTTTGGATACGAGTTCCAGGCAGACAGATTGATTCAACTGTTTGAATCTCAAAAAATGAAAGAAACCATTATAAAAAGATACGACCTAATTAATTATTACGAAATAGATACAAACTCTAAAAACTGGAGGTATTACTTAAACAAGTACTACATTGAAGACATTAGTTTTAAAAGAACAAAATTTATTTCGGTAAAACTCAATGTAATCATGAAATCACCAGAATTGGCGAGTAAGATTGCCAATACAATGATGTCTTATATTGATACGATTAGAAAAGAAATCTTATATGAAAATGTATATGCATTACAAGACGATTTATCACACAAAGTATACAATCATCAAATTATTGTTGATAGCTTGTTGTTTCTCCTTTCAAATGAAAAAAAGACGACAAAACCGAATCAGTTAGCACAGAATATAGTCTCAAAACTAGAGGAAAACAATAAGAATGGAAACCTTGGACTGGGAGATGAAATTATAATTAATGCGGCAAAGAATAATTATACGTTTAAAACTGCAAAAGCAATAAATGAATATTACCATCAACTTTCTATTTTATCTAACTTAAAGAGAGAACTAGTAGTGCTTAAAGAAAAGACAAGTGTGCCTTTCCCAAGAATTTATAGAGTGCAAAATGCAATTGCAGATTATAAAAAAACTTCCCCTTCATTTTTGCTTAATATTATTTTAGGATTTTTGATTGGTGCGATTGGGAGCATACTTTTTTATTCATTGAAAATTCATTGGAGCAATTTTTCAGAATCAATAGCAAATGAATAAGAGCAGAAAAAATAAATCGTTTTTTCTATTAGCTACAGGAATACTTTTATGTGCTTGTGTCTATTATTTATTCAAAGAAGACGTAGAAAAAGTAACGTTAATCCTAGTAGGTATGAGTGCGCTTATTGCAGCTCCATTTCTATTCAATCACACGTCAAACTTATTGTTGGCAATCGTATTTTTAACACCTCTATCTATTGATTTAACAATAGGTGATGGTTTTAAGTTATCTGCCCCTTCAGAAATTATGATGTTGCTAGTTGTGGGAATTGTTGTGTTAAAGTTTTTGGGAGGATTAAAATTTGAGAAAAGAATAATTACACATCCCATGAGTGTCTTAATTTTATTGTTAATCGCTAGTTTGGTGTTTTCAACAGTTACCTCTGTAGACCCCTCCATTTCAATTAAAAGAACAATATCTCAATCGATTTTTTATGTTGTTTTTTACTTCTTTTTAATTCAATTTTTGACAAAAAATGAGCAATTAAAAAAAGTATATTGGCTGTATGGAATTGGATTAATAGCACCAATAATTTATACAATAATTGACCATTCTCAATGGGAGTTTGTTCAGCCAGCTTCTGTTTATGCTTCGCTTCCTTTTTATGATGAGCACACTATTTATGGAGCTTGTCTTGCTTTTATTGTCCCCTTTCTTGTGTTAGACATAACGAATAAAAAGGAATTAAAATGGAAGGTTATTTCTAAACTTATTTTTCTTTCCCTGATACTTATCGCATTATTTTTATCCTATTCCAGAGCAGCTTGGATTAGTGTGGTTGTGGCCATGTTATTTTTCATTTTCACAAGATTAAGATTAAGATTTCATCATTTTGTAGGGATAGTATTGGTTTTATTCGGAGTCATTTATTTCAATTTCAATTCAATTTATGGAACCTTAAAAGAGAATTCATTAAAGTATGGAGATAATTTTTCTACTCATATCGTTTCAATAACAAATTTACAGGATGATGCATCCAATATGGAACGGATAAATAGATGGGTGTGTGCTGTGCGAATGTTCGAGGAAAAACCAATTTTAGGATTTGGACCTGGGACTTATCAGTTTAATTATGGGAACTACCAAACCAATGAATTTACTACCAGAATAAGCACTCACATGGGCGACAAAGGGAATGCGCATTCCGAGTATTTTACTTATTTATCCGAAACTGGAATTGTAGGCTTTCTTGTGTTTTTATCTCTATTATTTTATTCTATTTATTTATCAATAAAGCTTTTGTATTCGGGATTAGATAAATCAACAAAGCTCTTGGTTTATGCTTCAATTTTAGGATTAATCACGTTTTACATTCACGGTTTATTCAATTCTTTTATTGATTCTCAAAAAATGGCAATCCTATTTATGTCAAGTTTAGCCATCTTAGTAAGAATAGATTTAAACCAAGGACCTAAAAAAAACTTAGTATCTTACTCCACCAAATGAAAAACAACAAAGACATAGATATTTCTGCTGTACTCAAAGTATTGGCTTATTATGATGTGTTTGATTATCCGCTTACTTTTGATGAAGTTTTTATATTTTCTCAAGGATTTTCTGAAGATCAAGTAGCTACTGAATTGAAAAAACTTACAGAAGATTCTGTTGTGTATAAAGTGAGGAATTTTTATAGTTTAAAAAATGATACTGAAAGAGTAATTAATAGAGAGCAAGGAAACAAAAGGGCCAAGGTTTTTACAAGAAAAGCAATCAAAAGAGCTAAGTTAATAAGTAAATTTCCATATGTGAGAGCTGTTTTTATCTCTGGTTCTTTTTCTAAAGGATATGTAACATTAGATGGCGATATAGATTATTTTGTAATCACCAAACACAATAGAATGTGGTTTGCAAGAACCGTACTTATTTTATACAAAAAAGTGTTTTTATTTAATTCAAGAAAATTCTTTTGTGTTAATTATTTCCTAGGTGAAAAAGACTTAAAAATTGATCAGAATAATGTTTTTACTGCAACCGAAATTTTCACTTTAATGCCCATTATTAATAAAAAGGTATATAAAGTTTTAATAGAAGAAAATCAATGGGCTGAAGAGTATTATGATTTCAATAAAATCAAAAACCAGGATATAATTGAATACAAAAGTACTTTTTTTCAAACTATATTGGAGTCATTTTTTAATAATAAAATTGGTGAAAAATTAGATTTATATTGCATGAAACTAACACTAAAGAGATGGGAAAGAAAATTTCCTGATTTACCAAAAATAGATTTTAATATTGCTTTTAAATCTACCCGAAATGTATCCAAACATCACCCCAGCAATTTTCAGAAAAAAGTGTTGGACTCCTATAATAAAACGATTAATAATTTGAGAAATGTCTAGCATATTATTTAGCCACAGTTATTTTTATCAGATGGATTCCAAACAATGGGAAACTGGAACTCCCTATCCTCCCTTAGGAACAATTTATGCAGCTTCTTTTTTAAGAGATAATGGTTTTGATGTATCGTTATTTGATGTGGGTTTAAAAGAATCTGCACAAGAAATACAGGGACTGTTAAAGACGACAAAACCCAATTACTTTGTATTGTATGATGATGGGTTTAATTATTTGACTAAAATGTGTTTAACCAACATGCGTGAAGCAGCTTTTGAAATGATTAAATTGGCTAAACAAGAAGGCTGTAAAGTGATTGTATCCAGTTCAGATTCAACGGATCATTTTAAAAAATATTTGGAGAAAGGAGCTGATTTTGTAATTCTTGGAGAAGGAGAGGTCACCTTACTCGAGACCTTAAAAGCATTAGAGAACAATGACGCATTAGACTCTGTAAAAGGAATTTGTTTTACCAAAGAAGGAAAAACAATTAATAATGGGAGAAGAGAAGTCTTGAGGGATTTGGATTTCTTGCCTCAGCCAGCTTGGGATTTAATTAACGTGGAAAGCTATAAAAAAGCTTGGAAAAGCAAGCTTCATCCCTTTGCTTTGAATATTGCAACAACTAGAGGCTGCCCTTATAAATGCAATTGGTGTGCAAAACCAATTTATGGAAATAGATATAATTCTAGATCACCCAAAAGGGTAGTCGAAGAAATTAGTTTTTTATCTACTACTTATGGTGTTACTAATTTTTGGATGTGTGATGATATATTCGGATTAAAGCCAAATTGGGTTCAAGAATTTGATAAAGAATTAAAGAAAGAGGGGTTAGAAATAGCTTACAAAATTCAAAGTAGAGCTGATTTATTATTGAAAGAAAACAACATTGACTCTTTGGTTAGTTCTGGGTTAAAAGAAGTCTGGATAGGAGCAGAAAGCGGATCTCAAGGGATTTTAGATGCAATGGATAAAGGAACAACAATTAAGCAAATAGAAGACTCTACCAAGTTGCTTCAGCAAAAAGAAGTGAGGGTTGCTTTTTTTATTCAGTACGGATATTTGGGAGAGGAAAAAGAGGATATCGACAAAACGATAGCTTTAATAAAAAGATTAAAACCAGATGATATTGGGATATCAGTTTCTTACCCTCTTCCAGGGACAAAGTTTTATGACAAGGTAAAAGATGAATTGGAAGGAAAGCAAAACTGGACAGATTCGGATGAATTGGCTATGTTATTTAAGGGGACTTTTAATCAGCAATTTTACAAGAAATTACACAGATACACACACAAAACCTTTCAGGTAACCAAAGGAAGAGTTGCACTAAAAAGATTGTGTACAAAGCCTTTTAAAACTTCTGTCTCTCAATTAAAACAGATTGCTAAAATGCCAATTTATTATTTACTAAGTAAAAAGGAAAATTTAGAATTAAAGAAAATGAGGAATTTATATAAGTTATGATATTAGAATAAAAGCAGAGAGTTCCATTCCCCAAGCCACAGCCAAATGAACAATTAATCCCCCATAGATATTTCGTGATTTATAGGCTAAAATCCCTAACCCAAAACCTCCAAATACTGAGCCAATTGTTTCTACCATAGGTTTTCCGAAATGTAAAAATGCATAACAAGCGACCATAGGTAAAATAGCATCTTTTCCAACAAATCGAGAAAGTGCAACCACCATAAATCCTCTAAACATTAACTCTACTGAGATAAAATCGAATCCATAACAAAACTCGAACAGTGCAATTTTGGACACTTCGGATAAGTTTGCTTCTTGAAACCTATTGAAGCTATAGGAAGGATAGTATTTTGTAAAATCTTCTTGTGTTACTGCTGAAATGTATACAATAGGTAACATAATTGCGACTAATACTAAGTACGGTTTTATATTGACGCCATTGAGCTTTAGTCCATATAGTTCGGGTTTAAAATAGCTGACAATATAATAGACAATAAAAACAGGGATCATTATTGTAAACAAACTATTTACATTGGACAGGCAAGATTGATAAAAACTAAAACCTTCAATGTCATAAGGGATTAATTGTTTTACAAATTTTAAAGTGTAGTAGGAGGAGTCTAATGAAACAAAAAATAGTCCTAAGAGACCAAATATCAAATAATGTTTATTGAGAATTGTTTTTTTTTCTTTTTGAAAAACAGCCATAATTAAAAGTGGAACAATGAATGCAAAAGCAAACATCCCCCAAAGTTTTATAACACCTAATTCACTGTAGTTTTTTACTCTAAAATACTTTGGATAAACTTCATATTGATAATTCGCATAAATGCAAATTGCAATAAAAAGACCAATCAATAGATGTGCCTTTAGGCTAAAGTTGTCCTTGAAATAATCTTTAAAATAGGATAGGAAAATTTTCATTACTTGAAATTACAAATAATAAAAATGTTTTAAGAATACTTTTTGATAATAAGAGTTGCATTATGCCCTCCAAATCCAAAAGTATTGGATAAAGCATAATTTACGGTTCTTTTTTGTGCCTTATTGAAAGTGAAATTTAATTTCTCATCCAATTCAGGGTCTATTTCTGTGTGATTTATTGTCGGAGGAATAATGTCTTCAGTAACTGCTAACACACAAGCTAAAGCTTCTATTACACCCGCAGCTCCCAATAAGTGACCTGTCATAGATTTTGTAGAACTAATGTTCAATTTGTAAGCATGATCTCCAAATACTTTTTGTATTGCTTTAGATTCTGCAATATCTCCAAGTGGAGTAGATGTACCATGCACATTGATGTAATCAATATCGCTTGGTTCAATGTTCGCTTCTCTCAAAGCTTCATTCATGGCGTTACGTGCTCCTAATCCCTCAGGATGTGGTGCAGTTATGTGATGTGCGTCTCCAGAAGCACCTCCTCCAACGACCTCTGCATATATTTTTGCTCCACGAGCAATTGCATGATCATATTCTTCAAGCATCATTGCTCCAGAACCTTCACCCAGTACAAATCCATTTCTGTTTTTGTCAAAAGGCCTTGAGGCAGTTTCAGGAGAATCATTGTTTTGAGATAATGCGTGCATAGCATTAAATCCACCAATTCCTGTTTCAGTTACAGCAGCTTCAGATCCTCCTGCAAGTATTGCATTGGCTTTTCCTAAACGTATATAATTGAAAGCATCAATTAAGGCATTAGTTGATGAAGCACATGCCGAAACCGTAGCAAAATTTGGCCCCATAAAACCGTATTTAATTGAAATATGACCAGCAGCAATATCTGCAATCATTTTTGGTATAAAGAAAGGATTGAATTTAGGTGTTCCATCTCCATTGAAAAAGTTTTCACACTCATCCTGTAAAGTTTTAAGTCCACCAATTCCTGCTCCCCAAATTACACCTATTCTATCAGTATCTACTTCATCAAGATTCATTCCTGAATCTAAAACAGCCTCTTCAGCTGTAACAACAGCATACTGAGAGAAAATATCCATTTTCCTTGCCTCTTTTCTGTGAAGATGATCTTCCACATTAAAGTTTTTTACTTCGCAAGCAAATTGTGTTTTAAACTTGGATGCATCAAATCTTGTTATAGGTGCTGATCCAGAGACACCTTTTTTAAGTGAATCAAAATAATCTGAAGCACTATTCCCAATAGGGGTTAGTGCTCCGATTCCAGTTATTACAACTCTTTTTAATTCCATGAGGAGCTAATTTTTATTTAGCGTCATTAATAAATGTAACTGCATCTCCAACTGTCGCAATTTTTTCTGCTTGATCGTCCGGTATTGCAATGTTAAATTCTTTTTCAAATTCCATGATTAATTCAACAGTATCTAATGAATCTGCTCCTAAATCGTTTGTGAAGTTTGATTCTAAAGTAACCTCAGATGCATCCACACCTAATTTATCTACTATAATTGCTACTACTTTATCTTGTATTTCTGCCATTTTATTTTAATTTTTAATGTTTAGATTGTGCAAATAAAATTAATTAATTCCTATTAAACAAGTATTCGCACACTACTTTTTTAACAAAGTTCGTTCCAAAAGTTTTTTAAACAGTTGCTTTCATTAGTTCTCTGTTCATTCTTGCAATGTTTTCTATGGAAATTCCTTTAGGGCATTCTACTTCGCAAGCTCCTGTGTTTGTGCAACTTCCAAATCCTTCTACGTCCATTTGGTTCACCATGTTTAGCACTCTATCTTTTGCTTCTACTTGCCCTTGAGGCAGTAAAGCATATTGTGACACTTTGGCCGAAACAAATAACATAGCAGAAGAGTTTTTGCAAGTAGCTACACAAGCTCCACATCCAATGCAAGTTGCAGCATCCATAGCTAAATCTGCATCCTTTTTAGGAATGGGTAATGCATTTGCATCTTGTGTGTTTCCGGAAGTGTTCACTGAAATGTATCCTCCAGATTGCTGAATTCTATCAAAAGAACTTCTGTCAATCATTAAATCTTTAAGAACCGGAAATGCATTTGCTCTAAATGGTTCAATATGAATAGTCTCTCCGTCTTCGAACATTCTCATGTGCAATTGACAAGTTGTTACTTTTCTATCTGGTCCATGAGCTTCTCCATTGATAAACATAGAGCACATACCACAAATTCCCTCACGACAATCGTGATCAAAAGCCACAGGCTCTTCCCCTTTTTCAATTAATTCATCATTCAGGATATCCATCATTTCAAGAAATGACATATGTCCTTCAATCCCAGAAATTGGGTATGTTACCATTTTACCTGTTGACTTAGCATCTTTCTGACGCCATATTTTTAATGTTAAATCCATATATTTTAGTCTTTAGTTTTTAGTAAATAGTACTTAGTATCTACTAAATCAATTTAACTGTTTTATCTATAATTTTCTATTCCTAAACAAAATCAATTTTATTTGTATGACCTCTGTTTTAATTCAATATTTTCGTATATCAACTGTTCTTTATGCAGCTGAGCATCAGAGGGAACTCCTTTGTACTCCCATGCAGAAACAAATTTGTAGTTTACATCATCTCGTTTGGCTTCTCCCTTTTGTTCGCCATCTATTTCCACAGATTCTTCTCTAAAGTGACCTCCACAAGATTCTTCTCTTACCAAGGCATCTTTAGCAAACAACTCTCCTAGCTCTAAGAAATCAGCAACTCGCCCTGCTTTCTCAAGCTCTCTATTTACCTCATTAATTCCTCCAGGGACTCTCACGTCTTTCCAAAAGTCTGCTCTTAATTCTTGAATTTCGGCAATTGCTTCTTTCAATCCTGTTGCATTTCTTGACATTCCTACCTTATCCCACATAATCTTACCTAACTTCTTATGGAAATAATCCACTGGCTTAGTTCCATTTGTGTTCACTAGTTTTTCTAAAATTTCTTTCACAGAATTTTCTGCTTCGCTAAATTCAGATGTATCAGTAGCTATTTCTCCTGTTCTAATGTCATTAGATAAGTAATCTCCTATTGTGTAAGGCAATACGAAGTATCCATCTGCTAACCCCTGCATAAGGGCAGAAGCTCCCAATCTATTTGCTCCATGATCAGAAAAATTAGCCTCTCCAATTGCATAACAGCCTTCAATATTTGTCATCAAGTTGTAATCCACCCAAAGCCCACCCATTGTGTAATGAGTTGCTGGGTAAATCATCATTGGAGTTTTGTATGGATTTTCATCCACAATCTTCTCATACATTTGGAATAAGTTACCATATTTTGCTTCTACAATTCCTTTACCTAATTCATAAATTCTTGCAGAAGAAGCATTTTCTTCGTTATGAATTTTTGCTTGTTCTTTTCCGTATCTTTCGATTGCCGATTTAAAATCAAGGTATACCGCTTCTCCAGTTTTATTTACACCAAAACCTGCATCACATCTCTCTTTAGCTGCTCTTGAAGCAACATCTCTTGGGACTAGGTTTCCAAATGCAGGATACCTTCTTTCCAAGTAATAATCTCTTTCGTCTTCTGATAATTCTGTAGGTTTCTTCTTTCCTTCTTGAATTGCTACAGCATCTTCTAGATTCTTTGGAACCCAAATTCTTCCGTCATTTCTCAAGGACTCAGACATCAATGTCAGCTTTGATTGATAGTCCCCAGATCTTGGAATACAAGTTGGGTGAATCTGTGTAAAGCAAGGATTTGCAAAATAAGCTCCTTTTTTGTGAGTTTTCCATGCCGCAGTTACGTTACTTCCCATTGCATTGGTAGATAAGAAATAAACATTTCCATAACCTCCAGATGCAATTACAACTGCATGTGCCGAGTGCCTTTCTAATTCGCCAGTTATTAGATT
>Ga0209713_10000126_pt1 | contig 41368 bp, 56 predicted proteins | sample ArcOceMetagenome_3_FD_187444 | JGI IMG/M metagenome (GOLD analysis project Ga0209713, IMG submission 187444) | Marine eukaryotic phytoplankton communities from Arctic Ocean - Arctic Ocean- Svalbard ARC20M Metagenome (SPAdes) (version 2) | ecosystem: Environmental > Aquatic > Marine > Oceanic...
TTTAAGATTAAAAAAAGTGTTTTTGTAAAAATCCAGTGTTTATGTACAACAGTGGACAAATTTCTTAAAAAGTTTTGACAAAGTGTAATCGTTTTATAATCGGAATATTCATTAACAAGTATTTTTGCTTGGTATAATATAATTATTTAGAAATGAGTAATTGTTAGGGATTGATTGATGGTCAAAAAAATTCATTACCCATATACATATGGTGACAAATTGACGGATACGAATTGGAAAATGTTAGTTTTAACAAGCTTCTTATTAATTGGATGTTGTAAAGATAAAAGTATTTTTAAAACACTTTTATTGGGTTTTAAAGATAAATTTCAATACCAGGCAAGTAGTACATATCTGGAAATAAAAAAAGATATAAAAAACATTAAAGACGTGTTTTAACATGTCTTTAATGTTTTTTTAAATACCAGTAAGTAAGCCCGCACAAATGTTTTTTAAGTAGGGTGCCGCACCTTTTGCAAGACTAGCTGTACAGCATACAATAGTAGTTGCTACTGTCTTTGGATCAAGACTTTGAATTGCTGCAGTTTGCTCTAATAGTTTGCGAAATAAACCTGGATCATTAGATTTTAATGCTTCATCCAATAAGTACCTAGCAGTCACGTCAGCATTAAGAGGAGGTATTGATTGAATCGTTTCACTCTTACAAATCAAACCAACTACTAATGGATCCTGTATTGGTATCGGTGACTTGCTTAATCGATCCGTAACAGCTTTACCAGCCGCAGAAGCTATCGGTGCCCACACTTCTTCAACTAATCCACCGAAAACCCGTTTTACAGGCTTGGTTTTACACGTCTTGATTATAAAAGCGAGAGTTTCGTTTACACCAAATGGCATAATAAGTCTCCTTTGTTAAATTAATTTAATGGTGGAAATTTATTAATTGGTCGCCGATGTTTGCGGCCTAAAGCATAACCCAAACCAAACTATACACAGCGTCCTAGAAACTTACCAAAACGATAAGCTTTTGATGCACGATCAATATCGTCTATTATCATTGCTATTCCCTTAAGGATTAATGACCCCATTTACTTTGTTTTCATTACTAAAGCAATCGTTTAGCAGAAAACTTTAGCTTAATTCCTAATTTTATCGAATAAATTTTTATCGTTAATTAATAAATTCATATAAAAAATGCCGTCTTAAACTTAAAAAATTCTTGTTCAGGCTCACCCTCAGTTGAAATCAAGTCGAGTTGTTTTTTACTTTTACTTAAAAAATCTAAAACATTATTTAAAATTGTCGCTTCATCGTTAGGTAAAACTTCAGATTTCAAACAATAAATGACATCTTGAATAACTATTGAATTCATTTTTAGCTTTTCATCGAATGAGAACGTAAGTTAATCTTTATCCATAAAAATATATAATTCTTAAAAATATAGATTCGGTCATAAACTTGAATAATTTATGACCTTTTAATAAACGAACGTAACAGATTTTGAGTTACTACGAATTTAGACGTTGTACTTGTTGAATTAATAAACGACCGATATTAAATAAAGCCCATGATGCAGCTACTAATAAAGGTGCGGCAATTACTAATAAGCGAGTATCCATAAATAATTATCCTTATGTAATTCTTAAAAATAGAAAAAGTAATATATTACTATAGTAATTATAATGCTTTTTCAAAAAATAATCATATTAGTTTTTATGAAACTTAGAATTCAAAAAGTTAATCATTCAAAACTGGATCTAAAATCAAACGATCCAATAATGGGTGGGAGTTACTCAAACGTTTAAAGCAAAGTTTATTACTAATAATTTCAATTTGACTAGATTTGATATAGAATATGTTCGAATCCAACTTTTTAGTTCTTTTTAAATTTAACCAAGAATAATATTTATAAAGTAAAATATTGAATATTATTTTTTTAACCAGTTCTTAATCATATTCGGTTCCTTTACGAAAACTAAAATAATCTATCTGTACTACTCGATTTTCATAAAGTACATAATACAAGTCAATATTTGTTAGCAACTTTGAATCTATAGTGTCAAAATAAAGACTAGTTAATATTTCGTCCTTCACATTTGATGAATCAACAATTGCCAATAAAAGATCACCTAGTAAATAATGAAGTCCACCATCATCAAATTCCAGGCCCGGTTTAAGCGGGCCTTGGTCTTTGATTAAAATACGATCTTTAATATCTATAATTATTAAATAATAATTTATTCATTTATAGATCGTTTAAATCACCAATGGATTGGTCTGTTGTATCACCATTACCACTGGCATCTACCATATCTTTCATTGCAACCTTTAATTCTTCAACTAATAAGTTTAGTGAATCAGCATTATCGGTTTGAGCATCTTGACGAATATTCTCAATCAATTTCTTAATACTTTCTTGTTTGTCTTCTGAAATATTGGTTTTAAACAATTCAAGCTCTTTTTCGGCTTCAAAACATAAAGTTTCAGCTTGATTTTTTAAATCAATATTTTTTCGTTTTTCTTGATCTGCTGTAGCAAATTTTTCAGCATCTTCAAGCATTGTATTTACTTCACTTTCATCTAGGTTTGACGCACCTTGAATGGTTACGGATTGTTCCATACCTGTTTCTAATTCTTTAGCTTTTACAGATAATAAACCATCTACATCGATATCAAATGTAACTTCAATTTGTGGAACACCTCGACCAGCTGCTGGGATTCCATCTAAACGGAAATTACCTAAACTCTTATTACCCGCAACTAATTCTCGTTCACCTTGTAAAACATGAATCTCTACATTTGTTTGATTTTCAACGGCTGTTGAAAACATTTCTGATTTTTTTACAGGAATTGTTGTGTTTCGAGCAATGATTTTTGTCATTACACCACCTAAAGTTTCAACTCCTAAAGATAATGGCGTTACATCTAGTAATAATACGTCTTTAATTTCACCTGCAAGAATACCAGCTTGAATTGCTGCTCCAATTGCTACTACTTCATCTGGGTTTACTGATTGGTTTGGTTTTTTACCAGTTAATGATTCAACTAATTCTTGAATTGCTGGGATTCGAGTAGAACCACCTACTAAAACGACTTCATTAATATCAGATTTTTCAAGACGTGCATCACCTAAAGCTTTTTCTACTGGAATTCGACAACGTTCAATTAAGTCTTTACATAAATTTTCAAAAGCTTCACGCGTTAATTCTTTTTCAATGTGTTTTGGTCCAGTTTGATCCGCTGTAATAAATGGTAAATGAATTGTTGTTTTATCTACCGTTGATAATTCCATTTTTGCTTTTTCAGCAGCTTCAGTTAAACGCTGTAAAGCTTGAATATCTTTTGTTAAATTAAGGTTTTCTTGTGCTTCAAATTCTTTTACTAGCCAATTTACTAAAACTTTGTCGAAATCATCACCACCTAAACTTGTATCTCCTGATGTTGACAATACTTCAAAAATACCATCACCTACTTCTAAAATTGAAACATCAAAAGTACCACCACCTAAGTCAAAAACTAGAATAGTTTCATTCTGTTTTTTATCTAAACCATATGCTAACGAAGCTGCTGTTGGTTCATTAATAATACGTAAAACTTCAATCCCTGCAATTTTACCAGCATCCATGGTTGCTTGTCGTTGAGAATCATTGAAGTATGCAGGTACTGTAATTACAGCTTGTGTTACATCTTGTCCAAGATACGTTGTTGCATCATTAATTAATTTTCTTAGAACTTGTGATGAAATTTCTTCAGGACTAAATTCTTTATTTAATGATGAACATTTAATTTTTACATTACCATTGGAGTCTTTAAGAACTCTATAAGGTAATTGTTTTGAATCATCTGAAAGTTCACCTTCTTTTGAACCAATAAATCGTTTTACTGAGAAGAAAGTATTTTCTGGATTAATAACTGCTTGACGCTTTGCGATTTGTCCTACTAGTAATTCTTGCTTTTTAGTATAGGCAACAATTGACGGAGTAGTTCTTAATCCTTCAGCGTTTGTGATTACTGTTGGTTGTCCACCTTCAATTGCTGCTACAACCGAGTTTGTTGTTCCTAAATCAATTCCTACAACTTTTGCCATTGTCTTATTTTTATAAATTTAGTTATTAGATTTTATCTAGATATATATATAACTAATTTCAGGTTCTATAGGGGAAGTATAATAACCGAAAACTTTTTTATAAAAAGGTTAATTTACTATATATAGACAAAAGAGTAATATTTCTTTAGATTATCAATAAGAATTTAACAATTAAATTTGTTTTATTATTTAGTCTCAAATATTGATCTAACCATCAAATATTGCACAATTAACATTTTGCTTTTATCTCTGTTAATTAAAAATTTATACATAATTTACTAAAATTGGAGAATTATTGTGTCAGTAGGTCTATTAGGTAACAAAATTGGGATGACCCAAATTTTTGATGAATCAGGAAATATTATTCCTGTCACAATTTTAAAAGTTGGGCCTTGTATTGTCACGCAAATTAAAACAGTCTTAACGGATGGCTATAATGCAATCCAAATTGGTTACGGAACTGTTTCAAACAAGTCGCTAACTCAACCCGAATTAGGGCATCTACAAAAGTCAAATATTCAACCCTTAAAGTATTTAAAAGAATTCCGTGTTAATGATCCCGAAGAGTTTGAAGTTGGACAAGTTTTAAACGTTGAATCATTAGCCGCTGGTCAGCTTATCGATGTAACAGGAAAGAGTACAGGTAAAGGATTTGCTGGTCTTCAAAAACGTCATAATTTTACTCGTGGACCAATGACTCATGGTTCTAAAAACCATCGAGCACCAGGTTCAATTGGTATGGGTACAACACCAGGTCGTGTTTTACCAGGTAAAAAAATGTCAGGTCAATTAGGTAACAAAATGGCCAAAACTCGAAAATTGAAAGTTGTTCAAGTGAACTCTAATGAAAATATCTTAGTCGTTAAGGGTTCGGTTCCAGGAAAACCAGGAAACTTATTAAGTATCCGTGTTTCTCCGAAATTTGGACAATAAAATCAACGAAATATATTTAGGTAAAAAAACGTATGACCGTTCAAAAATTCATTACGTACAATTCATTAGATATAGATGGAAAAGTATTAAGTAACGAACATAAATTAGAATTAAATGTTCTTGAAGAATCAGGAAATTATTTAATCCACCGTGATATTCTAAGACACCAAAGTTCACAAAAACAAGGAACACTCTCAACTAAAACGCGAAGTGAAGTACGAGGTGGTGGTGCAAAACCATGGCAACAAAAAGGAACTGGACGTGCACGAGCAGGTTCAAACCGTTCTCCTCTTTGGAAAGGTGGTGGTGTAATTTTTGGTCCAAAACCAAGAAAAGTTACATTGAAATTAAACAAAAAAGAACGAAAATTAGCGTTACAAACTTTATTGTACAATAAACGCAACAATATTTCGGTTATTGATGATTTAGAATCAGGTATTGAATCACCAAAAACAAAAACGTTTTCTAATCTTTGTGAAAATTGTGGTATCAACTTAGATCAAAAGATTTTAGTTGTTGTTTCAAAAAAAACTGCGGCGTTGAAATTATCAACACGAAATATTAAAAACGTAGAATTAATTTCTGCTTCAAGCTTGAACACTCATAGTTTGTTAAAAGCAAAACAAATTCTATTAACATCATTAGCAGTGAATGAAATCAAGGAGATTTATTGTGGTTAATTCTTCATATTTTAATCGTAGTATTAACGATATTATCAAATATCCTATCATCACAGATAAAGCTACGCGACTTTTAGAAAACAATCAATATAGTTTTGTTGTAAATCCCGCGTCAGACAAGCTTACAATTAAAGCAGCAATTGAATATTTATTTGATGTAAAAGTAACCAAAGTAAACACATGTCATCTTCCAAAGAAAAAGAAACGTGTTGGGAAATATCTTGGTTGGAAATCGCATTATAAAAAAGCAATTGTAACTCTATCAGAAGGTGATACAATAAACTTATTCGCAGAAAATTAATAAATATATAATTAAAAAAGAAAGCTTATGAGTATTCGTCTTTATAAGTCATATACACCTGGTACCCGTAATCGAGCTCTTTCAGCTTTTACAGAAATTACGAAGGCAACACCAGAAAAAAGTTTAATCCGAAAAAATCACCGAAATAAAGGACGAAATAATCGTGGTGTTATTACAATTCGTCACCGAGGTGGTGGACACAAACGTAGATATCGATTAGTCGATTTCCGTAGAAATAAACACACAATTCTTGCTACTGTAGCAGCTATTGAATACGATCCAAATCGTAACGCGCGACTTGCATTATTACATTACACGGATGGTGAAAAACGTTATATTTTACATCCAAACAACTTAAACGTTGGTGATACTGTATGTTCAGGGACTGATGTTGCACTTCAAATTGGAAATTCATTACCATTAGAAGCAATTCCATTAGGTTCTTCAGTTCATAATATTGAATTAATTCCAAATCGTGGTGGGCAAATTGTCCGTGCGGCAGGTACGTCGGCAAAAATTCTTGCAAAAGAAGGTGATTATGTAACTTTACGTCTTCCATCAAAAGAAGTTCGATTAATTCGAAAAGAATGTTTTGCAACAATCGGTGAAGTTAGTAACAACGATGCATTTTTAGTTCAAAGTGGTAAAGCTGGTCGTACACGTTGGTTAGGAAAACGTCCAACTGTTCGTGGTTCGGTAATGAATCCTTGTGATCACCCACACGGTGGTGGTGAAGGTCGAGCGCCAATTGGTCGGTCACGTCCATTAACTCCATGGGGTAAACCTGCATTGGGTATGAAAACAAGAAAGACTAAAAAAGCTAGTGATGCATATATTTTACGTCGCCGTTCATAATTAAAATTTTTAAAAAATAAAATTAATTAAACGATTTTTAAGATGTCAAGATCATTAAAAAAAGGACCATTTGTAGCTTATCATTTATTAAAGAAAATTGATAAAATGAATGAAGCTGGAAAAAAAGATGTTATTACGACTTGGTCTCGTAGTTCAACAATATTACCAAGTATGATTGGGCATACGATTGCTGTTTATAATGGTCGTCAACATGTACCAATTTTTATCTCTGATCAGTTTGTTGGTCACAAATTGGGAGAATTTGTCTCAACTCGAACGTTTAAATCTCATATTAAAACTGATAAAAAGATACAACGTTAAGTAATAAACCCTTAATTTATGGATTTTTCGCTTGTAAAAGATGGTTTTGTAAGAGAAGACGAGGTATCGCAGCTTGAAGAGATTTTTGAGAAAATGCTTGCAGAAATGACTACCGAAGAAATTGAAGAGATGGAAAAACGGGGGAGTGATTTTGATGAACCTATTTTTCAAACATTTAGTGTGAAATGTAAAAAAAGTCTTTCACCTCATGCGAAGAGTATTCTATTAGGTTGGAAAGGAAAACCATTTTACTGTGCAAATGATGATGTTTTATATCTTTTTAAATCAAATGTCACTGAACAAAATTTTCTTTTAAAAACATTACATTCTATGGCAATTTTTCTTCAAAATGCAACATGCACGAATTTTTTTGATATTTCGATTTGCAATGTAACTATTACACCTATTAGTAGTATGAAAAAGATAAGTCAAGCAGACTTTGCCGAATCGATAACATTTAAGTTAAAGTGTCATGTCACAATTCCTCCAGAAAAATCAGAAGTTTCATGGTAAGTAATTAATACCGACGTGCTACGCAGTTAAAAACTTAATATTCAAGGAAAAATATAGGAGAGCAATATATATGTCGGATGTACAGACAGTTAGAGCAGTAGCAAAATATATTCGAATGTCCCCACATAAAGTACGTCGAGTTTTAAATCAAATTCGCGGACGTTCATATCAAGAAGCATTAATGATATTAGAGTTTTTACCATACGATGCCGGTGGTCCTGTTTGGCAGGCCGTACACTCAGCAGCCGCTAATGCAAATAACAATTATTCTTTAGATAAAAAGAAATTGATTATTGAAGAAGCTTTTGCAGATGAAGGTCCAAGATTAAAACGAATCCGACCGCGAGCACAAGGACGTGCTTATCGTATTTTAAAACCAACTTGTCATATTACTATTGTTGTTAAAGGCACTAGTTAAACAATTTTACAAATAAAAGGATTAATTAAGTGGGACAAAAGACACATCCTTTAGGATTTAGATTAGGTATCACACAAGAACATCGATCTTCATGGTATGCGAATTTTGATCAGTATGCCAATTTATTACAAGAAGATGATCAAATTCGAACATATCTAAATAAATTGTCAAGAACGGCAAGTATTTCAAATATTCAGATTAATCGAAATGGTTTAAATGATCAAATTCAAATAAACATTGAGACAGGTCGTCCTGGTGTTTTAGTTGGAGAAAATGGTTCAGGAATTAAAGCATTATTAAGTAATATTAAAAAACTTTTACCTGAAAACCGTCAATTAACAATCAATATTGTTGAGGTTGAAAAAGTTAACTTAAACGCTTCATTAATCGCTGATTTAGTAGTTGAACAATTAGAAGATCGTGTAGCGTTCCGTCGCGCTATTCGTAAAGCTTTACAAAGTGCATTAGATGACAATGTAAACGGAATCAAAATTCAAGTATCTGGACGATTAAATGGTGCAGAAATGGCTCGTAGTGAATGGATTCGCGAAGGTCGTGTTCCGTTACAAACTTTACGTGCAGATATTGACTATGCCACAAAAGAAGCCCGTACGATTTATGGGATTTTAGGTGTTAAAGTTTGGTTATTTAAAAGCGAAATTCTAGCAAAATAAATAATTAATATTTTAATATTTAACAAACTTATCTTTATTAAATGAATGTATTATGTTAAGTCCAAAAAGAACAAAATATAGAAAATATCATCGTGGACGAATGCGTGGAAAAGCAACTCGTGGTAATGAAGTAACATTTGGTGATTACGGATTACAAGCTTTAGAACCTACATGGATTACATCACGACAAATTGAGGCAGCACGTCGAACAATTACACGTTATACAAAACGTGGTGCTGCGTTATGGATTCGTATTTTTCCAGATAAAACGGTAACAGCTCGTGCGGCTGAATCACGAATGGGATCAGGTAAAGGTGCAGTTGATTATTGGGTAGCTGTTGTTAAACCAGGAACAATTTTATTTGAAATTGCTTCGGTTCCAGAAGAAATCGCTCGTGCTGCTTTAAATTTAGCCGCATATAAATTACCAATAAAAACAAAATTTATTATCCGAAATAAGACTGAATAAATTATGACTATGGTTCAATTTAATGAAATGAGAACTCTTTCGAATTCTGAAATCTCAGAAGCTATTATTGAAACTGAGAAAGAATTATTTAACTTACAGTTTAAGAAAGCTACCCGCCAGCCGTTTAAACCTCATGAAATTAAGTCTGCAAAACGTCGCATAGCACAACTGAAAACAGTTTTAACAATGCGGTTAGAGGCTTTAGAAAAAAAACGTAGTAATGCAGTAACAAAATTACTGAAAAAAGAAAACTACATGGCGGGAAATTTTTAAAGAATTAAAAATCCATATGAAAATGATGTTTTAAGGAGTTTTAAATGCCAGTAAAAGAAAAAGTTGGTATTGTCGTAAGTAATAAAATGCAAAAAACGATTGTAGTAAAGGTCGAAAGTCGTTTTCCTCATCCAATTTATGCAAAAACGATGACGAAAACAAAAAAATATTTAGCTCATGATGAAATGGGTGAATGTAACATTGGTGATCAAGTTCTAGTACAAGAATCTCGACCTTTAAGTAAACGGAAACGTTGGACATTAGCCAAAGTTCTTTCAAAATCTTCTTTAATTAATTAAAATTAAACATTTATGATTTATCCACAAACAATGTTAACAGTCGCTGATAATACTGGCGCTCGAAAAATTATGTGTATTCGGGTATTAGGTGGAAATCGAAAATACGCAAAAGTTGGTGATACAATTATTGGAGTTGTTAAAGAAGCTATTCCAAATATGCCAATTAAACGTTCTGATATTGTACGAGCAATTGTTGTGCGAACTTGCAAAACAATTCGTCGTCCTGATGGGATGTATATTCGATTCGACGATAATGCCGCGGTAATTGTAAATACGGATAATAATCCACGTGGAACACGTGTATTTGGTCCAGTTGCCCGTGAAATTCGTGAAAAGAATTTTTCTAAAATTGTTTCATTAGCACCGGAGGTTCTATAAAATGCAAAAGAAATCGAAAATGCATGTAAAGATTGGTGATAATGTAAAAATTATATCTGGTTTTGATAAAGATAAAACTGGAAAAGTAATTAAAATTAACCGAAATACAGGAAAAATTGTAGTTAAAGGCGTAAACTTTAAGTTTAAACATGTTAAGCCTAATACGGAAAATGAGGTAGGAGAAATTAAACAATTTGAAGCTCCTATTCATCATTCAAACGTAAAACTAAATTTAAATGAATCGTAAATAATTGAATAATATGCGTAATCAACATTCATTAGAAGAAATCGCTGAAATTCACCGTCTATTAGAAGATATAAAAGGTGAATATGAGCAAGGTATTCGAGCTGTTTTACAAAAAAATAACCCAACACTTTTTGGAAACCCGCATACGATTCCTAAATTGAAAAAAATTCAAATTAATCGTGGATTAGGGTTAGCAGCACAGAATACAAATATCTTGAAAAAAAGCATTGCAGAATTTACTGCAATTACTGGACAAAAACCAGTTATTACAAAAGCTAAAAAAGCAATTGCGGGTTTCAAAATCCGTGATGATATGGAATTAGGATTAACTGTTACATTACGTGGTGCAAAAATGTACGCGTTTTTAACAAAATTAATTTTCTTCACTTTTGCTCAAATTCGAGATTTTCGTGGGTTATCGGTTAGAAATTTTGATAAAGCCGGGAATTACACATTTGGATTAAAAGAACAATTAATTTTCCCAGAAATTGATTATGAAGATGTTGATCAAGCACAAGGGTTTAGTATCACTCTTGTTTTATCATCATCGTTACCAAAATCTAGAGCAACAACAATGGATCGTGTTTTAAATGGAATGATTTTATTTAAATTCTTACGATTCCCATTAAATGACTCAGGATACTATGATAAATATTCATCTTTTTCAGAAATTAATCAAGTCTGGGATAGAAAGAAACATCTAAAACGAAAAAGATGGTCTCAAGAATAAAAATCGTAAAAAATAAATAAGGAAACAATTGTGGTAACAGATACTATTTCAGATATGTTAACGCGCATACGAAATGCAAATATGGTGAAACATCAAATTGTGCAAATTCCCGCGACGAAAATGTCAAAAGCAATTGCAACAATCTTGAAAGAAGAAGGATTCATTGAAGATTTTGAAATTTATACAGAGAATTCATATGAATTCTTACTTATCTCTTTAAAGTATAAAGGTCAATCACGTGAACCTGTTATTTGTAAAATTGAACGGGTAAGTAAACCTGGTTTACGGGTTTATGCAAATGCCAAAAAATTACCAAAAGTCTTAGATAATTTAGGTATTGCTATTATTTCAACATCGAAAGGAGTAATGACAAACTTAAAAGCAAAAGAACTTGGTATTGGTGGTGAAGTATTATGTTATATTTGGTAATTGGAGTAACTAAAGACTATGTCACGTATCGGAAAACTACCAATTAAGGTACCAACAGATGTTGATGTAACTTGTAATGGACTAGATGTTACAGTTAAAGGAAAATTCGGCACACTACAAAACAAACTTCCTGATGTTCTTGCGATTGAGAATACTGATGGAACATTAGTTGTTAGTGTAAGAAATCAAACACGAAATAGTAGTGCTTTACATGGATTGTATCGAACATTAATTAACAATATGATAACTGGTGTTTCAGAACAATTCCAAGTAACTTTAAATTTACAAGGTGTAGGTTATCGTGCTGCTGTGCAAGGTAAAAATATTGTTTTAAATTTAGGTTATAGCCATCCGGTTGAAATGGAAATTCCAGAAGGACTTTCAATTGAAGTCGTAAAAAATACGACAATCAACTTAAAAGGTTGTGATAAAGAAAGTCTTGGTTTATTTGCAGCTAAAATTCGATCTTGGCGTCCGCCAGAACCTTACAAAGGTAAAGGTATTCTTTATCAAGGTGAAGTTGTTCAACGCAAAGCTGGTAAGTCTGGTAAATAAGAAGACCGCTAAATTTGAAAGAAGTTAAACACGAGATTAATATTAAAACGAAATCAAATTATGAAATTTTCAAAGCGAGTTTTATTAAAGCTTAAAAATAAAAACAAAAAGTTAAAACCGCAAAAATACAAACGATTAAAACGTGAAAGTTTACGCGGACGAATCAAAGGAACATCTGAACGCCCTAGATTATCCGTTTATCGATCAAATGAAAATATTTATGCTCAAATTATTGATGATACAACATCAAAAACGTTAGTTTCATGTTCAACATTAGACCGTGATATTAAGTTAAATATCAATAATGGTCGAACGTGTGAAGCGTCGAAACTTATTGGGCAAAAATTAGCGGTTCTTGGTCGACAAAAAAATATTTCAAAGATTGTCTTTGATCGAGGTCCATATCTTTATCATGGACGTATCAAAGCTTTAGCTGAAGGGGCAAGAGAAGGTGGGCTTCAGTTTTAATAATTAAATTGAAAACTAAAACTATAAGTTTAATACATTTTATGAGTACCGATTTAAAACAAGTTAATAAATCAAAAAGAAATTCCCAACGTAACGATAACTCAAAAGAGTTAAAATTAGTTGAAAGATTAATTAAAATTGGTCGAGTATCAAAAGTAACAAAAGGTGGGAAAAAGTTAAGTTTCCGTGCCATTGTTGTTGTTGGTAATGAAAACGGTCAAGTTGGCGTTGGAGTTGGAAAAGCAGATGATGTTGTAAATGCTTTCAAAAAAGCAAAAGCAGATGGACGAAAAAACTTAATCAATATTCCAATTACAAAAGCATTAAGTATTCCTCATGCTGTTACAGGTTCATTTGGTGCCTGTAACCTTATTATGCGCCCATCCATTGAAGGTTCTGGTGTAATTGCAGGTGGTGCTGTACGAACAGTATTAGAAGTTGCTGGGATTAAGAATGTAATTGCAAAACAATTAGGTTCAAATAACATTTTAAACAATGCTCGCGCAGCAGTTTCAGCTTTAGATAATTTAACAACTCGTACTGAAGTTGCAAAAAAACGTGATTTGCAGTAATTCTGCAATTAATAAACGATAAAATCTGGGCAAAGAAATGAAACAAACAGATGATAAAAATATTTTACTGACTCGACTTTTATTAAGTTTATTAATCTTAATATTTATTCGTATGGGAACGTTTCTTCCAATTCCTGGTATTAATCATGGACACTTAGAGTTTTATATACAACGTCATTCCGCGGTACAAACTTTAGTTAGTACATTTGCTGGGGGCAGTACCGTTGTTGTAGGTTTGTTTACGTTAAATATATTCCCATATATTAATGCATCGATTATTATACAGTTACTTGTTAGTTTAGTTCCAAGTCTCTCAAAATTACAGAAAGAAGGTGGTGCTGAAGCGCGTCGCAGTATTAATTCATTGACACGTTTGTTAACACTAGGCTGGGCCTTAATTCAAAGTAGCAGCGTAGCATTTTATTTAAAACGTGCTTTATTTGATTGGAATTATTTTCTAGCCTTTGAAATCATTATTTGGTTAACCACAGGTGCTATGATTGTACTTTGGTTAAGTGAACTTATCACTGAATATGGTTTAGGAAATGGAGCTTCGCTTCTTATCTATACAAATATTGTTTCAAGTTTACCTGGTTTTGCGAAACAACTTGCTCGCGAAACTAGCGAGACCATTCCAATTGGTTTATGGTTTATAAGTGCAGTTATTTTCTTCCTTGCACTCTATGGGATTGTCTTATTACAAGAAGGCGCCCGGAAAGTACCATTAATTTCATCAAAACAGTTAAATCAAACGTCGACACCATTATCGGGGTCATCAAATATAGGATCATACAATTTTATCCCATTACGATTTAATCAAGCGGGTGTAATGCCAATTATTCTAACAACTGCAATCTTAGTTATTCCAACTTACGTTTATAAATTAGGTCTATTGCCAGTTCAAATACCAAATATTTTAACTCTTCCAGCTTTTGCAGCATCTTCAAAAGTCTTGTATTGGATTAGTTATTTTGCTTTCGTATTGATCTTTAGTTTATTTTATTCGACTATTGTTGTTAATCCAAAAGATCTTTCGGATGAATTACAAAAGATGGCAGTTAGTATTCCTGGTGTCAGACCAGGACTTGCAACAACATTCTATTTAAAAAGAGTGATGAAACGTGTTACATTATTAGGGGCAATCATGCTAGCAGTTTTAGCAACATTACCACATGTAATTGAAGCACTTTTATCTTTATCCGGTGTAAGTAATTTAGGGACAACATCCTTACTAATTCTAGTTGGTGTAATCTTAGATGTAACCAGAGAAGTACGAAGCATTATTTTATCAAACATTTATAATGATATGTTTGAATAAACAAACGAAAAAATATATTTAATTAAGTGAGAATTAGAAAATGAAAGTTCGTCCGTCAGTAAAGAAAATGTGCGATAAATGTCGCGTAATTAAACGTCATGGGAAAATTATGGTAATTTGTCCTAATGCAAAACATAAACAACGTCAAGGCTAATAATTTAAAGGAGTTAATCACGTGGTAAGATTAATGGGTGTTGATTTACCAAGAAATAAACGAGTAGCATATGCTCTTACTTATATTCATGGTATCGGTATTACATCAGCAAGAAAGATCATCGAAGTAGCAGAAATTAATTCAGAAACACGAATCAGTGATTTGACAACTGATCAAACAATTGCTTTACGTACTGCTTTAGAGTCAAGCGACTTAAAGTTAGAAGGAGATTTACGTCGTTTTAATGGATTAAATATAAAACGATTAAATGAAATCAATTGTCATCGTGGAAAACGCCATCGAAATAGTTTACCAGTCCGAGGTCAACGGACACGAACAAATGCTCGTTCAAGACGAGGAGCAAAGAAAACTGTTACCGGTAAGAAAAAATAATATTATTTGCAAATTAAATTTTATTAATTTAACATTTTATTTTATATGGCACAAAAAACTCGTAAAACAACCTTTAAAAAAGATAAAACAAATTTTACAAATGGGGTTGTTCATATTCAATCAACGTTTAACAATACAATTGTCACGATTACAAACGTGGCAGGTGATACAATTTCATGGGCTTCTGCAGGAAGTTCAGGATTTAAAGGTGCTCGAAAAGGGACACCGTTTGCTGCCCAAACTGCAGCAGAAAAAGCAGCTTTAGAAGCTTTGAGTAAAGGCATGAAAACAGTTGAAGTTTTAGTAAAAGGACAAGGGTCAGGACGTGAAACTGCTATTCGATCAATTGAAGGAGCAGGTTTTGAAGTTCTTTCAATTCATGACATAACTCCTGTTCCACACAATGGGTGTCGTCCTCCAAAACGTCGTCGTGTTTAAAACTAAATAGGCTTTTAAATTTTAAAATGAATTTAATTCATAACTATGAATAATTTCTATATAAAATGCTTGAAATCTGAAAAAATCAATTCAGGTTCAATGTATGGACAGTTTTTAATAAATTCATTACGACCGGGTCAAGGTATAACAATTGGTAATTTATTAAGACGCGTTTTACTTAGTGATTTAGGTGGAACGACAATTGCTGGTGTTAGAATTGCTGGGGTACGGGATGAATTTTCAACAATTCCAGGTGTTCGAGAGGATGTTCTTGAGATTTTATTAAATCTAAAGGGAATTGTCTTAAAAAATCAAACAACTGAAACACAGTTTGGCCATTTAAAAGTTAAAGGCCCAGCTGTTGTAACAGCAAATTCGATTCAACTTTCTTCAGACTTAGAGGTAGTCAATCCTAATCATTATATTGCAACAATTTCTACTTCAAATTTACTTGAACTAGAACTTAAATTTGAATATGGGACTGGTTACAAATTAGCAGGACAAACATTTGATAAAAAATCACAAGATTTTTTACAAATTGATGCTATTTTTATGCCAGTTCAAAAAGTTGATTTTAAGATTGAAAACGTTTATGATAATTCTAATTTTTTAACAGAACGTTTATTCCTTGATGTCTGGACAAATGGAAGCATTTCACCAGAAGAAGCAATTTCATCTGCTTCACAATTTGTTATTGATTTCTTTAATTCATTACTGGAAAATCAATTAACAGAAGAAGTAAATGAAGTTACAAGTGAAAATGTAACAACACCTAAAAATCCGCATACGAATATTGCAATTGAAGAATTACATTTATCAGTTCGCGCTTATAATTGTTTAAAACGAGCACAAATTAATACAATTGGTGACTTGTTAGAATATTCACCGGAAAAATTACAAGAGCTTAAAAACTTTGGTCGAAAATCGGCCGATGAAGTTTTCACAACTCTTAAAAATAAATTAGGAATAGTTTTAAAATAAGTAATTATTTAATTTCAATAACCACAATTTTATGAATGAAACATTTATTCCAGTTTCTGATTATACAAAAAGAAAATGGTATGTAATTGATTGTAAAGGTAAACAACTAGGGCGTATTGCTACTGTTGTTAGCTCCGTATTAGCAGGGAAAACAAACTCGTATTATCATCCATCATTTGATACAGGAGATTACGTAATTTTAATTAATGCGGAACATTTAACATTAGATCGTGAATTTAATAAGTTCCACGTATATAAACCTGGTCGACCTGGTCGCTCATTAAAACGTTTAATTAATGCATTACCTCAACGTATTATTGAAAATTGTATTTTTGGTATGATGCCAAATGGTATGGCTAAAAAACAATTAGCAAAACGATTAAAAATTTACGAAGGTCCACAGCATCCACATGGAGCACAAACTCCAATAGAGTTAAATAATTTTGATTAAGGATAGATAAAAATATTTATGAGTACTAAATTTGAATCAGTCTTTCAAAAAGATACTATTGGTGTTGGAAGACGTAAACGAGCAACTGCGAGAGTATTTCTTGTTCCAGGAGAAGGAAATATTGTAATTAACAAAATTCCAGGTGAAAAATATCTACAATATAATGTAACATATTTAAACACAATTTGGGCCCCATTAAAAGAAGTTAACTTAGATAAACAATTAGATATTGTAGTTATAGTTAAAGGTGGTGGTCTTACCGGACAAGCAGACGCTATCCAATTAGGCGTTGCACGCTTATTATGTAAAATGAATTCAGAGAATCGTCCAGTTTTAAAACCTTTTGGTTTCTTAACACGAGACGCGCGAATTAAAGAGCGTAAAAAATATGGATTACGAAAAGCAAGAAAAGCGCCACAATATTCAAAACGTTAATATCATACATATATACATACATAAATAAAAAAATATGCCAAAAGCTGAAATTCATCCTAAATGGTTTACAAATACACCAGTTTTGTGTGATGGAAAACCTCTTTGTTATACAAGTTCAACAAAAGAGGAATTACAAGTTGATGTTTGGTTAGCAAATCATCCTTTTTACACGGATTCTCAAACACTGATTGATAGTGAAGGACGGGTAGAAAGATTTATGAAAAAATATGGAATGAACTCAACTGAAAATTAAGTTCTCTATTTACTTTTAAGAATTTTATATTTACTTACTAATTTTAAAAGATATGCCAACTATACAACAATTAGTACGTTCAAGACGTATACAAATTAAGAAAAAAACAAAGTCGCCAGCCCTTGTTAATTGCCCACAACGTCGTGGGGTTTGCACACGTGTTTACACAACAACACCGAAGAAACCAAATTCGGCAATCCGAAAAGTAGCCCGTGTTCGTTTAACATCAGGGTTTGAAGTAACGGCTTATATTCCAGGAATTGGTCATAATTTACAAGAACATTCGGTAGTGCTAATTCGTGGTGGTCGAGTAAAAGATTTACCAGGTGTTCGTTATCATATTATCCGTGGTGCATTAGATAGTGTCGGGGTAAAAGATCGAACTCAAGGTCGTTCAAAATATGGTGTTAAAAAACCAAAATCAGATAAATAAATTATTATAAACTCTCTAAAGTCGTTTAAATTCTGTATTATCGAATTTTTTCTTACTTTAGAAAATTTATATTTATACATAAATTACATTCATTTTAAAATTAATTGATCTTATGTCTCGTAGAAATATTTCAAAAAAACGCTTCCCTGAAGCTGATCCAACTTACAATAGTTATTTAGTAAGTTTATTAATTTCTCGAATTTTAAAGTCTGGGAAAAAGAATTTAGCTCAAAATATTGTTAACGCTGCATTTGAAATTATCAAAGTTAAAACAAATGAAGATCCATTGGCTGTTTTTGAAAAAGCAATTCGAAACGCAAGTCCTATGGTTGAAGTAAAAGCCCGTCGAATTGGTGGTTCAACATACCAAGTTCCAATTGAAGTGAGTGGCTTCCGCGCAACAAACTTAGCGTTACGATGGATTATTCAATACTCACGTCAGCGTGTTGGTAGAAGTATGTCAATAAAATTAGCTAATGAAATTATTGACACAGCAAACGATATCGGTAATACTGTTAAAAAGAAAGAAGAAACACATAAAATGGCAAATGCAAATAAAGCTTTTGCACATTTCCGTTACTAATTAGTAACAATCGGTTCTCGCTAAAAGCCCGTTATATTATATTATCGAACTTAAACTTTAAAGGAATTTTCAGATATGGCACGCGAAAAATTTGAACGTACAAAGCCACACGTTAATATTGGTACAATTGGTCACGTAGATCATGGTAAAACAACATTAACAGCAGCAATTACAGCAACTTTATCTTTAGACGGAAATGCTGAGTTTAAAGGTTATGCAGATATTGATGGTGCACCAGAAGAACGTGCACGTGGTATTACAATTAATACAGCACACGTTGAGTATGAAACAGAAAATCGTCACTATGCTCACGTAGATTGTCCAGGTCACGCTGATTATGTAAAAAACATGATTACAGGTGCCGCACAAATGGATGGTGCAATTTTAGTTGTATCAGCAGCTGATGGTCCAATGCCACAAACACGTGAACACATTTTATTATCTAAACAAGTAGGTGTCCCAGATATTGTAGTTTTCTTAAACAAAGAAGACCAAGTTGATGATGCTGAATTATTAGAATTAGTTGAATTAGAAGTTCGTGAATTACTTTCTGCATACGATTTCCCAGGTGATGATATTCCAATTTGCCCAGGTTCAGCATTACAAGCAATTGAAGCAATTTCAGCAAATCCAGATATCAAACGTGGTGATAACCCGTGGGTTGATAAAATTTACGCATTAATGGATGCTGTTGATGAGTATATTCCAACACCAGAACGTGATGTTGAAAAAACATTCTTAATGGCAATTGAAGATGTTTTCTCAATTACAGGTCGTGGTACTGTAGCAACAGGTCGAATTGAACGTGGCGTTGTAAAAGTTGGTGAAACAGTTGAAGTCGTTGGTGTTGGTGAAACACAAACAACTACAGTTACTGGTATCGAAATGTTCCAAAAAACTTTAGATGAAGGTTTTGCAGGTGATAACTGTGGTATCTTATTACGTGGTGTAACACGTGAAGATATTGAGCGTGGTATGGTATTAGCGCAACCAGGCACAATTACACCACACACAAACTTTGAATCAGAAGTTTATGTTTTAACTAAAGATGAAGGTGGTCGTCACACACCATTCTTCACAGGTTACCGTCCACAATTCTATGTACGAACAACTGACGTAACAGGTTCAATTACACAATTCACAGCAGATGATGGAACAGTTGTAGAAATGGTTATGCCAGGTGACCGTATTAAAATGACAGCAGAACTTATCTACCCTGTAGCAATTGAAGAAGGTATGCGTTTCGCGATTCGTGAAGGTGGTCGTACGATTGGAGCTGGTGTAGTTTCTAAAATTGTTAAATAATAAAATAAATTTATGGAAATAAAAACGAATGCGAAAATTCGTGTCCGATTAGAGTCATTTAATTCGGAACTTTTAACTTCATCATGTCGCAAAATCGTTGATACCGTTCAAAATAATGAAATTAATCGTTTATCAGTGGTAGCTTTACCGACTGATAAACGTATTTATTGTGTATTACGTTCTCCACATGTTGATAAAGATGCACGTGAACATTTTGAAATTAGAACTCATAAACGAATGATTGAAATTCATTATGATCCAAGTATCAAAATGTCAGAAGTACTATTAAATTTAGAATTACCTCCTGGGGTATTATCTCGTATTGACTTATGTTAATTAAGTTAAGACATAGAAATATTCTTTAAATTACAATTTAAAGAATATTTCTAAAACATTAATCTTTTTTCGTTAATATTTTCGTTCAAACTCTGGCAAAATTTAAACTATATGTTTTTAAGATAAATTAAAAAATTTTATTTTGTATTGGGGACGGAGGGACTTGAACCCTCACGCACGCACTCGGCAACGGATTTTAAGTCCGTCGTGTCTACCAATTCCACCACATCCCCTACAATGTTGTTTTAATATATTGTAAAATATAGAAGATAAAAAAGCAAGCTTATTGAACTAAAAAATTAGGCGGCACCCAGATTCGAACTGGGGATCGAGGATTTGCAATCCACTGCCTTACCACTTGGCCATACCGCCATTTCTATTACTATAATAACGTGCTTTTCTTTTGATTACAACCTTTAAGCTTTCGAGATTAAATTCACAATAGACAAAAAATTATTAGAATTATAAGGTTTTTTATACAACAAAAAATTAATAGTTTATTTTTTAAAGGAACTACTATTTTTATTTGTAACGGGCCTTATAGAGTATTAAAAATTGGCAAATCTACACGTTCTGAAGCTGAGCCAGAAACAAATTTATAGTTGTTACTCGAAAATAAAAATAATTTATTTGAATTAAAAAATATCACTAAAAAATGTAAATGCAAGCTTTGTCGAAAACAAAATTACACTGCAACGTACCTCTATGTTATTTGGTAAAAACGGAAAAAATATATTAAAGGATTCAATAACACAACAAATGAATGAATTTTATTTAAAAAAACTTATTTTTAAATCTTCTTTTGGAAAGTCTGCGAAAGGGAGCTTTACATTATTAAAATTTTTTTATAATTTTGATTTAAATTTTAAAGTCTCGAAATAGTTTTTATGATTTTTTTAACGTTTAAGAAGCGAAATGTATTAAATTAACTATAAAATTTAGAGATTCTGTTGTATAATGTTAAAGTAAGTAATTAGCCATGTTTATTAGATACAAGATGAGAAAAGGCTTAGTTGAGAATAAATTTATTAACAAGCTAAGTTTTTGTTCATAAGAACAAATAATTAAAACTAAAATTCAATTTTCCACCTAAGTTAAGGAGAAGGAGAAGAAATGTTTGAAAAATTTACAGAAGGTGCAATTAAAGTTATTATGCTATCTCAAGAGGAAGCACGACGAATGGGTCATAACTTTGTTGGGACTGAGCAATTATTATTAGGTATTATTGGGCAACGCCATGGAATTGGTGCTCGTGCATTAAAGAAACAAAAAGTAACTTTAAAAAAAGCACGCCGTGAAGTCGAATTATATATTGGCCGTGGGACCGGCTTTGTTGCTTCAGAGATTCCATTTACACCACGTGCAAAACGTGTATTAGAAATGGCTGTTCATGAAGGTAAAGATTTAGGTCAAAATTTCGTTGGAACGGAACATATCCTACTTGCTGTTATTAGTGAATCTGATGGTATTGCAATGCGAACATTAGAAAAATTAGGTGTAAATATTCCTAAATTACGAAATACAATTTTAATGTATATCGAAGAAAATCAGGAAGAAATTTTACGACCATTAACACAAGCAGAAAAGTTCTTATTAGAACGTGAGAAAAAAGGTAGTTCAACGCCAACTTTAGATGAATATTCTGAAAATATTTCAAAAGAAGCTGTTGATGGTAAATTAGATCCTGTTATTGGACGAGATACTGAAATTCATGAAGTTATTAAAGTTTTAGCAAGACGTCGAAAAAATAACCCAGTATTAATCGGGGAACCGGGTGTAGGTAAAACAGCAGTAGCAGAAGGATTAGCTCAATTAATTTTAGCTGAAAAAGCACCTGATTTCTTAGATGGTCACTTATTAATGGCTCTAGATTTAGGTTCTATTTTAGCCGGTACAAAATATCGAGGTGAGTTTGAAGAACGAATTAAACGAATTGTTGAAGAAGTTCAAAATGATTCAGCCGTTATCCTAGTAATTGATGAAATTCATACATTAGTAGGTGCTGGTGCAGCTGAGGGTGCAGTAGATGCTGCAAACATCTTAAAACCAGCATTAGCACGAGGAAAATTCCGATGTATTGGTGCAACAACTATCGATGAATACCGTAAATATATTGAACGTGATCCTGCTTTAGAACGTCGTTTCCAACCAGTTACTGTAAAAGAACCTAGTGTTGGTGTTACAATTGAAATCTTAATGGGTCTACGATCAAAATTTGAAGAACATCACACGCTAAGTTATCATGACAAAGCAGTTGAACAAGCAGCAATTCTTGCAGATAAATTTATTTCGGATCGTTTCTTACCAGATAAAGCAATTGATGTACTGGATGAAGCTGGTTCTCGTGTTCGTTTAGAAAATCGTCGTTTACCACGTGGTATGAAACGCTTATTAAAAGAGTTACAAGATACATTACGTGATAAAGAAGAGAGTATTAAAGAACATGATTTTGATATTGCAAAGCAATTAGTTGACCACGAAATGGAGGTTCGAACACACATTCGAATCATGAAACAAAGTATTCTAACGAATGAAGCATTAGGCTTAGCACGAAAAGAAATTGATACGGTTTTAGAAGGTGATATCTCTGAAGTTATTGCTGGCTGGACAGGTATTCCTGTGAATAAAGTTTCTGATTCTGAATCAAAACGTTTATTAAAAATGGAAGATTCATTACACGAAAGAATGATCGGGCAGCATCATGCGATTGTTTCAGTTTCAAAAGCAATTCGTCGTGCACGAGTTGGTTTACGAAGCCCAGATCGTCCAATTGCAAGTTTTATTTTTGCTGGACCAACTGGAGTTGGAAAAACTGAGTTAACAAAATCTTTATCAGAGTATATGTTTGGTGGTGAAGACTCTATGATTCGACTTGATATGTCAGAATATATGGAGAAACACACTGTAGCAAAATTAATTGGTTCGCCTCCTGGTTATGTTGGTTATAATGAAGGTGGTCAATTAACAGAAGCTGTTAGAACAAAACCATATTCAGTAGTTCTATTAGATGAGGTTGAAAAAGCACATCCAGATGTATTTAATTTATTATTACAAATTTTAGATGATGGTCGATTAACTGACTCAAAAGGTCGAACTATCGATTTCCGAAACACCTTAATTATTATGACAACGAATTTAGGTTCAAAAGTTATTGAGCGAGAAAGTGGTATTAAACCAAAATCAAAACAAGACAAGCCAGCTTTCCAAATTGATGAAGATGGTTGTTTAGGATGGGAACCAACACCTGAGCCAATAAAAGATGCAGCTATTTTTGAAAAGGTAAAAGAATTAGTAAATGAAGAATTAAAAGAATTCTTCCGTCCAGAGTTCTTAAACCGTATTGATGAAATCATTGTATTTAATCATTTAACAAAATATGATATTTGGGAAATCTGTGGTTTAATGATTCGTTCGTTACAAAAACGACTAGAAGAAAAAGAGTTAATTCTAGAAGTTGATGTTTCAGTTCGAAACTTACTAACAGAAGAAGGCTATGATCCAGTTTACGGTGCTCGTCCATTACGTCGAGCTGTTATGAGTTTACTAGAAGACAGCTTAGCTCAACAATGTTTATCAAAACCTTTGTATCCGCGGACAATTTTAAAAGTTTCCCGCGTAAAAGAAGAGGGAACTTTAGCAGGTTATACAAATGACGTAACAGTTGATATTGATTATAGTCGTGTAGATCCTCGTCTAATTGAAGAAGCTGAAAAAAAGAAAGATGAAGGAATTAATCTGAAAGATCAATTAACCGAAGAAAAACAATAAAAAATTGATCAAACCATTAAATTTATGACTGATTGAATTAAATCATTCAGTCATAAATTTAAAAGTTTATTACTTATGAAAACGATTGACTTATATTTTTTAAAGGCGAACTGGCATTAGCATAATATTTTTTTTCCATTCTTCCAGCTAAATAACCTAACCTTCCAGCTTTTACGGCTAAATTCATTGCTGAAGCCATTTTTTCAGGATTATTCGCTTGTGCAACCGCTGTGTTTAACAAAACACCGTCTGCTCCTAATTCCATGGCTGCAGTCGCTTCACTTGGGGTTCCAATACCTGCATCAACAATAACAGGAACATTGGCATTTTCAATAATAATTTGAATATTTGCTAAATTATTTAATCCTTGTCCTGAACCAATAGGTGAACCTAATGGCATAACTGTTGCACATCCTAAATCTTCTAAGTGTAATGCTAACATCGGGTCAGCGTTAATGTATGGTAATACCGTAAATCCTTTTTTTACTAAGAATTCCGCAGCTTTTAACGTCCCAATCGGATCAGGTAATAAATATTTAGGGTCAGAAATTACTTCTAATTTAACAAAAAAGTTATCTTCTTGACCAATTTGACAGGCTAACTCATGCCCTAAATAGGCCATACGAATTGCTTCTTCAGCTGTTTGAGAACCGGCAGTATTAGGTAATAACCATAACTTTTCCCAATCTAAATATTTAAGAAAGCTGGTATTATCATTTGTGAGATTAGTAGGTAAACGCCGAATTGCAACTGTTACAATATCACATTCACTACTTTGAATGCTTTTAACTGCATTATCAATTGTACGATATTTGCCACTCCCAAGCATTAACCGCGAATTAAATAGTTTATTGCCTATTTTTAATTTATCGGAATTATCAATCATCATGTAAATTTTAAGAAGTACTCCCCAGGTAGGATTTGAACCTACGACCAATCGGTTAACAGCCGATTGCTCTACCACTGAGCTACTGAGGATATGGTAACTAAATATATATTACCATATCTTTTCTATAGATTCAAGCAAATGTTAAATTTTTTATTAGATATTTTGTGCAGTTAACTTTTTATTTAAAACTAAAAAGCGAAGAACATTAGAATCAAATTTTAAATCTTTAGTATAATTAGTTAAATATTTAGGTAAACTCGAGAAATTAATTTGAATGAAGTTTCCTTTTTTTTGATTTTTAATATCATAGGCTAAATCTCGTTTTCCGCGTGAAATTACCGAAATTTCTGAAGCACTTAACTTACTTAAAGATTTCGCGTAATTGAAGGCCCATGTTTTTAGTTCACTGTCATTAAATTCCTCAGTTAAAAGGATCATCATTTCGTATTTCTTTGTTGCAGACATAATATATTTCTCTTCAAAATTAAAAGCATATTACTTGGAAAGGATTATGAGTGTCAATTCAAATTTTCTATTAAATATCAATCTTAGGATTTTTTACGACTCCTAAAATTGAACAATAAACATATGGAAAGTAATAGTTTCTGTCATTCTTACGAACAAGTTTAGGAGTACTAAAAAATTATTCTTTAATTTAACACTAAAATTTTTTCTTTATTCTCTCTATGGATTATCCTAAGAAAATTCGTCAAATTCCATTAATTTTTAGTAAAATAGTAAAGTGTTAAACAATTTATATAAAAAAATTTATTCACGAATCATAATGAACTGGGATAGTATTCAAAATTTTTCATCAAATCTCGTTTTCGGAATTCTATTGTTCGCAATGACGATCTATTGGATTAGTTTGTCGTTTTCAAAATCAACGAAAAATTTATATCAAGTTGGTAGAATAAGTGCAATTGTAGCAAATATTTTATTATTCTTCATTCTTTGTTCACGATGGATTGTCGCAGGTTATTTCCCATTAAGTAATTTATATGAATCATTACTTTTTTTAACTTGGACTCTATTATCAATCTACTTATATGTAGAATTTAAAACAAAGAGTAAATTAATGGGTGCTATTTTAATTCCAGTAGCTTTATTAATTAATGGGTTTGCTAATTTAACATTATCGGCAGATATGCAAAAAGCAAGTCCTTTAGTTCCTGCTTTACAATCAAATTGGTTAATGATGCATGTTAGTATGATGATGTTAAGTTATGGAACGTTAATCATGGGTTCTTTATTGTGTCTTTTATTTTTAGTTATTTCAAAATATCAAGACGTTGATTTAAAATCTATTGATGAATCATCGGTACCATTGTATAACATTATGTTAGATTATTATGAAGCAAAATTATTTGCCCCTTCCGATGAAATTTCGGAATTAGGAAAATTAAAATTATTGCAAAGTTTAGATAATTGGAGTTATCGGATCATTGGTTTAGGTTTCCCATTTTTAACAATTGGAATTATTGCAGGTGGGGTTTGGGCAAATGAAGCTTGGGGTTCATACTGGAGTTGGGATCCAAAAGAAACATGGGCATTGATTACTTGGCTGGTTTTTGCAACTTATTTACATTCGCGCATTACAAAAGGTTGGGAAGGTAAAAAGACAGCAATTCTTGGTGGTTTAGGATTCTTTGTAATCTGGATTTGCTATTTAGGCGTTAACTTCTTAGGAAAAGGGTTGCATAGTTACGGGTGGTTATCATAAAAAGAGAATTCTAAAGATTGAAAAGAATCTTTAGAATTCTTTTTTGTCATAAAAGACTAGAAAAAAGTTTATTATTCTATTTCATCAACAATAATACATTCAGTTGTTAAAATCATACTTGCAATTGATGTTGCATTTTGAATACCTGAACGGGTTACTTTTGCTGGATCAACGACACCTTCGTCATACATGTTACCAAATGTATTTGTTGCAGCATTATAGCCAATCTCAAATTCTTGCTGTTGAACTTCTTCAATAATTACAGGACCATTAATTCCAGCATTTTCAGCAATTCGTCGTAGAGGTGCTACAATTGCTCGTGAAATAATCATCGCTCCAATTAATTCATCCTCTTTTAAATTAACTTTAGCCCAAGTTAATAAATTCTCTGATAGATGTGTTAATGTAGCACCACCACCTGGTACAATCCCTTCTTCAACCGCTGCCCGTGTAGCATTAATGGCATCTTCTAATCGAAGCTTTTTGTCTTTCATTTCGGTTTCAGTAACAGCACCCACACGAATAACGGCAATACCGCCTGATAGTTTCGCAATACGATCCTGTAATTTTTCTTTTTCGTAGTCAGTGTCGGCAACATTTAATTGTTTTCTTAACTGTTCACACCGCGCTTTAATATTTTCTAACTCGGCTCCTTCACCGACAATTGTTGTGTTTTCTTTACTAACAATTACTCGACGTGCTTCACCTAAAAGATTTAATTGAATATTTTCAAGACTTAAACCAGCATCTTGTGTGATTACCGTTCCACCAGTTAAAACAGCAATATCTTCTAACATTAATTTACGTAATTCACCAAACCCAGGAGCTCGAATTGCAACAACATTTACAATACCTCGTAATTTATTTAAAATTAATGTTGCTAAAGCTTCTTTTTCAACATCTTCTGCAATAATTAATAATGGACGTTTCGTTTTTGTAATTTGTTCAAGAATTGGTAATAAATCTTGTTGAACTAAAGTAATACGTTTATCCGTTAATAAAATATATGGATTATCGTATGATACTTCCATTTTATCAGTATTCGTTATGAAATATGGAGAAATAAATCCTTTTTCTAACTTCATACCTTCGGTAATTTCTAATTCCGTAGTAATACCCTTCCCTTCTTCTAAAGAAATTACCCCTTCTTTCCCAACTTTTGCTAATGCATCAGCAATTAAAGAACCAATTACGTCATCATTCCCGGACGAAATTGAGGCAACTTGTTGAATGGCTTGAATATCTTCAACAGGTTGTGCAAATTCATTAATTTGTGTAACCAAATATTGTGTAGCTTTTTCCATTCCAAGTTTTATTGAAATTGGATTCGCACCTGCTGCAACATTTTTTAACCCTTCTTTTACCATAGCATAAGCTAAAACTGTTGCTGTTGTTGTTCCATCACCCGCTACATCATTTGTTTTCGAAGCGGCTTGACGAATTAACGCAACTCCAGTATTTTCAATATGATCTTCTAAGCTAATTTCCTTTGCAATTGTTACACCATCATTTACAATTTGCGGTGAACCATAAGCTTTTTCTAATACAACATTTCGGCCTTTTGGTCCAAGTGTTACTGAAACAGCTTCAACCATAATTTCCATACCTCTTTCTAAAGCTCGACGAGCATTATCTTGATATAAAATTTTTTTTGCCATATTTTTGGTTATTTATTAAATTTCTAAATAATATTCAGAATATTATTTTAGGGTAACGTGCGATAATTATGCAAGGTAATATGATGATTTTATTGAAAATTTTAAAAAATAACTTTGATTTTGTGGTTGTTAATAAATTAAAATTGTGATTTTAAACACATTTTTGTATTTTTTTATTATCGAATATTACACGGGTTTGATTACTAAACCTGCTTTTCGAAAATCTAAACAAACTTAATTATTATAATTTACCTTTTTTTCAGAAATTTTGACATTCTCTTTTGTCAGTGAATATTTTCAAATAAAGATTGACGAAATACAAATTTATTAGTTAATATAGTCTTATATAACACAGTTAGGGCTTGTAGCTCAGTGGACTAGAGCACGTGGCTACGAACTACGGTGTCAGGGGTTCGAATCCCTTCTTGCCCAATAGATGTTGAAAAGGTATAATTTATGGATTCAACTAATTTTCAACTGTGTTATTATTTTGGGGTGTCGCCAAGCGGTAAGGCTGTGGACTTTGACTCCGCCATTCGTAGGTTCGAATCCTGCCACCCCAGTTACATAACAAAAATTTAATTAATTTTTCGTGTATAAAAGGATATTTCATGGAAGCTAAGATTCAATTTATAAAAGGATTAGATGAAAAAGTTTTACCGGATGTTCGTTTAACAAGATCTCGTGATGGTAGTACAGGAACTGCTACATTTCAGTTTAAAAATCCTAACATTTTAGATAAAAACACTGTACAGAAAGGTGAGATTACGGGAATGTATTTAATTGATAGTGAAGGCGTTTTAGAAACACGAGATGTTAATGCAAGATTTGTAAACGGAAAACCCGCATTAATTGAATGTATTTATATTATGAAAAGTTCTGAAGCCTGGAATCGATTTATGCGTTTTATGGAACGATATAATGAAAGTAATGGATTGGTATTTACAAGAGCAAATTAAAAATTGTATCAAAACATCTTAACTCATACTTAAATTATTTATACTAGAAATCTAAATTGCGTTATGAACAAGTAAGAGAAATATTAAAAATAATATTTTTAATTATCCTCCTCCTACAATTGTGACAATCTCAATTTTATCATTCTCTTTAATGATAATTTGATCCCAATTTTTACGATTACAAACAAAGTCATTATATTCTAAAACTAACAATGACGAATTATAATCGAAATAGTTTAGTAAATCGAAAAGACTAATAGCATCATCTGTGTAATATTCTTGCCCGTTTAAAAAAAAAGTTATTAATTTACTCATTTTAATTTTAGTTATTATAAAAAATATACTAGACTTAAATCAATATAACCTGATAAAATGATAATGTAAACAATTTGGCGGGTGTGGCCAAGTGGTTAAGGCAGTGGATTGTGATTCCGCCATTCGCCGGTTCAAGTCCGGTCACTCGCCCTATTAAAATTGTTTGTACTAAGATCTAGAAAAAATTAACTATAACAAATAATCAGTAAAACTTTATGGCACGCTATCGTGGACCGAAATTACGAATTACAAGACGTTTAGGGGTATTGCCCGGCTTAACACAAAAGCAGTCGAAAAAATCAGGTCGTCCTGGCCAACACGGTAATGGCGACGGAGATGGTAATAATAAGAAACCAACTGAGTACGGTATTCGTTTAGAAGAAAAACAAAAATTAAAATTTAATTATGGTATAACTGAAAGTCAACTTTACCGTTATATTAAAGAAGCTCGTCGACGTGAAGGTGTTACTGGTTTAGTATTATTACAATTACTAGAAATGCGTTTAGATACAATTTGTTTTAACTTAGGCTTTGCTTCAACTATTGCAGCTGCACGTCAATTAGTTAATCACGGACATATTGTCGTAAATGAAAATGTTGTTAGTATTGCAAGTTTCCAATGCCGCATTAATGATGTTATTGGCGTAAAACCAAAAACTGCGTCTAAAAATTTAGTTGAACGAAATCTAAAAAATGCAACATTAACAGAAGTGCCAAGTCATTTAAAATTTGATAAAGCAAAAATGGAAGCAACTGTTACAAACTATTGCGATCGAAATGAACTTCTACTTAATTTAGATGAATTATTAGTTATTGAGTACTACTCAAGACGATAAAAATCAGCTTATATTCTTTAATTTATACTATTTATAAAAATTAATTATGTTAAAATTACGATTAAAACGAGGTGGACGTAAGAGACAACCATCTTACCGTTTAGTAGTTATGGAAAATACAACACGACGTGAAGGTCGTCCAGTAGATGAAGTAGGATATTACAATCCAATCACGAAGCAATCATACTTCAATGCTGAAAAAATTACAAAATGGTTAAGTTATGGTGTAAAACCTACTCAAACAGTTGCGAATTTACTACAAAAAGCCAATATCATTGAAGCTAATTCTTAAGCACAAATAAAAAAGCACTTTTTTTGTGCTTTTTTATTATTTCTACAGCGCACAAAAACAAAATATAGACTAAAATTTGTGGGGTTTATGACGTATAATAAAAATTAAATATATTAATAATAAATCTAATATAAACTTCTATGTCACATTTTACACATATCGAAACGCGCTTTCAGAAGTTATTTTACTTAGAAAAAGCTTTAAATAAATTAGATATTGCTCATACTCGACAAAAGAAAATAACGAAAATTGATGATTCAAAATCACACGATATCGATATTAATCTTCGTATTACTCAATCAAATGGGTACGATATTGAGTTCTGCTGGAATGGTAAAGAATATGAGTTAGTTGCGGATACAAGTTTTTGGGAACAACGTGATTCAATTACTGGATTTATTAATAACATTGCAAAACAGTACGCAAGTGATGTTATTATTGGTGAAAGTCAAAAAATCGGTTTTCAACCAATTAAATATCAACAAAATGTTGATGGTTCAAACACAGTTGTTCTACAACGATGGAATGAAAAAAAATCATCAATAGTTACTTACTAAAAAGAAAGAAGAAACACATAAAATGGCAAATGCAAATAAAGCTTTTGCACATTTCCGTTACTAATTAGTAACAATCGGTTCTCGCTAAAAGCCCGTTATATTATATTATCGAATGAAAGGTAAAGGATAATTGTATGTTCATTGTATTAAAGGTAGATCCGGAATCACCAGTATTTCGATTTTTTGAAAAGGTTGGAGTGTTGGTTGGCAAGGTGATCAAATACGCTTCGATGGTCATGATTGCTGGTGTCTTAAGGAAAGGAATTGGTAATTTATTACCACCGGCTAAGGATGATGGATTACCAAGACAAAATGGCCCTGATTATGGTCCTCAAGAGTTTGGCGAACCGCCAAAGTAAATTTACTTAATAAAATCGGGAGATAGAAAATATGGGATGGTTTCAAGTTGTGAAGGACGAAGCCCCTAACGCCTGTGCTGGGACGTTATTTGGAATTGTTAAATCTTGCACAGGCTTTACAGCTTATACAGAACAGGAAGTACAAGAAATTCAAAGTGCTCAAGAATTGAGTGATCATGCTCTGACAAGCTCTCCATTGACTAGCGGAGATGGTATTACTTTTGATCCAGAATTGATTGATGCAATTTTAGCAAATAAAAATGGTGCTTTAATGACGCTTTTGGGAACTATTTCTGGTTTGACACCAGAACAAAAAAGCTTATTAGCTGTAATTTCTGCAAAACAGGTATGTTCTGTGGCACTACGAAATGAACGTCTTCATACTATTTTAGCAAACGCATGTATTAATCTTTTAGTTTTTTAAATATTGTTAAAAAACTAAATTAAATTCGACGTCTAAATTTATTAAATTAAAATTAATTATTATAAATTAGTGTGAATGAACTACAATTAATAATGTAGTAATAAAAACTAAATTAATAACCAAAAAACTTAATTCATTATGTCTCATACAGTTAAAATTTATGATACTTGTATCGGTTGTACTCAATGTGTTCGTGCATGTCCGACGGATGTATTAGAAATGGTGCCATGGGATGGTTGTAAAGCGGGTGCAATCGCTTCATCTCCTCGAGTAGAAGATTGTGTAGGTTGTAAACGTTGTGAAACAGCATGTCCAACAGATTTCTTAAGCGTACGTGTTTACTTAGGTGCAGAAACAACTCGTAGTTTAGGATTAGCTTACTAAGAACGATCTGAGATTTCGTCGATCCATGAATTATCCTTTTTCTTAAAAAAAAGGTCTAATCGACGAAATCTTACATATTAATTTTCATTTCGTTTTGATATTTTTTTCTCATCAACTTTAATTGCTAACTCAACAATTTTGTAAAGAAGATATCGAAATTGATCTGCTTTTTTTTCAAATTTCTCTTTTTCGAATTGTCGTAAATTTAATTCTGTAGTTATTCGAACAGTTTCACCAGCTCTGTTTTCACATTCTACCCAAATCTGTTTAACCTAATACAAAATGAAGTAAACATCTATACTTTCTTGGAAAGACTCTAAATGTTCGTAAAACTCAGATCGATTGTTGTACATAATTCGCGATTTTAATGGAAACACATAACCTTCCCAATTTACTGATTTCTAGTCAATTCTTAATAACGTCAGAATACTACTTTTCCCTCGAATAATGTATCTTTTACTGTTTTGTATTACAACGTAATTAAGTAAAATACGTTTTATTAGTAATATTAACGTTCGGTAAAAAATTCTAATTTAGTATTTGATTTTTTCGAAATTTTGGTGTATATTTATTTTACACAGATTTAAAATCTATACATTAATTTAAAAAATTTATGGCAGTACCTAAAAAACGTACATCAAGAGCAAAAAAGAACGCTCGTAAGAGTGTTTGGAAGAAAAAAGCTGATAAAGCTGCTCAAAAATCTTTATCATTAGCGAAATCAGTATTACAAGGTCAATCAACAAGTTTTATCTACAGCTTATATGTAGAAGAGTAAATTGTTAAATCAAAAAGTAAGATTTAACAATTTACTTTTTATATTTATTAAAATATAATCAAATCAAAGCGGATGTGGCGAAATTGGTATACGCGCCAGGTTTAGGTTCTGGTAACTTTTGTTGTGAGGGTTCAAGTCCCTCCATCCGCACTCAAGAATAATTTTATCGATGTATAATATATAGTAAATACAATGTAAATGAAAAATGACTCTTCCTTTTACTTTACAACAGTTACGCATTTTAAAAGCGATTGCATCTGAAAAAAGCTTTACACGAGCCGCCGATATATTGTTTGTTTCACAACCCTCTTTAAGTAAACAAATTAAAGCTCTAGAGAATCGATTAAATATTTCATTAATAAATCGAGAAAATAACAGTGTTTCATTAACAGAAGCGGGAAAGTTATTTCTGGATTATGCTGAAAGAATTTTGGCTTTATGTGAAGAAAGTTGTCGTGCTTTGAATGATTTAAAAACTGGTGACCGCGGTAATTTAACTGTTGGCGCTAGTCAAACCATTGGGACATATTTAATGCCACGTGTTTTAGCGTTATTTGCACAAAATTATCCTCAAATGAATATTAAAGTTCAAGTTGATTCAACCCGAATAATTGCAAAAAATGTCATGGATAAAGAAATTGATATTGCGGTTGTTGGGGGTAATGTACCAGAGGAACTTCAAAAAAATTTAGAAATTGAAGATTTTGTAAATGATGAATTAATATTAATTATACCAAAATCTCACCCCTTTGCTTTAAGAAAGAAAATTAATAAAGAAGATTTATATCATTTAAATTTTATTACATTAAACTCGAATTCAACTATTCGAAAACTAATCGATAATATTTTAATTCAAAACAATATTCGAACAAAACAATTCCATATTATTATGCAGTTAAATTCGATTGAGGCAATAAAAACAGCAGTTAGTTTAGGTTTAGGAGCTGCCTTTATTTCATCTTCGGCTATTGAAAAAGAAATTGAGCTTGAAACGATTGAAATTGTAACAATTGAAAATATCAAGATTACAAGGACTTTATCAATTATCACGAATCCTGATTGTTATCGATCAAAAGCGGTAGATTTTTTTTACAATGAACTATGGGCTTTAAAGAATGTCAGTGCTTAATTACTTAGTTCTAAACATATTGACGCTAAAGTAAAAAATTTTGTACTATACCATTGTGTAAAAATAACATTTTAATAAAGTATGAAATACGCAATTGTTGAAATTAGTGGTCGACAATTCTGGATTGAAACCGGAAAATACTACGACTTTAATCGAATCCCTACAGAATTAGGGAAAGAAATTACTTTAAATCGCGTTTTATTAGTAAATAATGAAGGTGATATTTTAGTAGGTAAACCTTATTTAGATAGTGTAAAAATTAAGGGTAAAATTTTAGAACATTTACGTGGTCGTAAAAAAATTGTTTATAAAATGCGTCCAAAGAAAAAAACACGTAAAAAACAAGGTCATCGTCAGGAATTAACACGAGTTTTAATTGAAGATATTAATATTAATTAAAGAACTTAAGGAGTAAACTATAATGGCTCATAAAAAAGGTGCAGGTAGTACAAAAAATGGTCGTGATTCAAACGCTAAAAGATTAGGTGTGAAACGATTCGGTGGTGAAACGGTAAAAGCGGGAAATATTTTAGTTCGTCAACGTGGTATGAAATTTCATCCGGGTGCGAACGTAGGATGTGGTAAAGATTTTACTTTGTTCGCTTTAACAGATGGTACTGTTAAGTTTGATTACAAAGATGCAAGACATAAACGTGTAAATATTATTGGTTAATTTAAAGTTTAGAACTTTGAAATGTTAAAAAATCCATTCAAAAAGAAGTCAATTGCAGACAAATATAAAAATTTAATAAATGAGATTAATGCATTAGAAAGTAGTGTTCAAATGCTAACGGATAGTGAGATTCGCAATAAAACTGTTGAACTCAAGAAACGTTATAAAGAAGAACAGGATCTTAATGCTTTAATTACTGAAGCATTTGCTTTAACACGAGAAGCAAGTGTTCGAACCTTAGGTTTACGTCACTTTGATGTGCAATTAATTGGCGGATTAGTTTTAAATAGTGGTAAAATTGCTGAAATGCGAACGGGGGAAGGGAAAACATTAGTTGCAACTGCACCTGCCTATTTAAATGCTTTAACAACCAACGGTGTTCATATCGTTACTGTAAATGAATATTTAGCAAATCGTGATCAAACGACAATGGGGCAGCTCTATCGTTTTCTAGGTTTGAGTACAGGTTTAATTCAAGAAAAGATGATGACACCTGAACGTCAGCAGAATTACGATGCCGATATTACGTATGTAACAAATACAGAACTTGGATTTGATTACTTACGTGATAACATGGCGTTAAATATTCGCGAAGTAGTGTTACGTCCTTTTAATTACTGTATCGTCGATGAGGTTGATTCCGTTTTAATTGACGAAGCACAAACACCATTAGTTATTGCTAATTCTGTTAAAACATCAGTTGATAAATATGTTATTGCATCGGAAATAACGGATTACCTAGAAGTAAATAAACATTTTGAGATTGATGAAAAAAACCAGAATGTTATTCTAACAACACAGGGAACATTACAAGTTGAACAAATTTTAGGAATTCAAGATTTGTATAATCCACGTGACCCATGGATTCCATATATTATTAATGCAGTTCGTGCTTCAGCACTATTCTTTAATGATGTTCACTATATTGTCCAAAATAATCAAATTGTAATTGTTGATGAATTTACAGGACGAATTATGCCGGATCGACGATGGAGTGATGGTTTACATCAAGCTGTTGAAGCTAAAGAAAATGTTCCAATTCGTCAAGCAAGTGAAACTACAGCATCGATTACTTATCAAAACTTCTTCTTAGTTTATCCTAAATTATCAGGGATGACAGGAACAGCCAAAACAGCTGAAGTCGAATTTGATAAAATTTATAATTTACCTGTTGAAGAAATTCCAACGGCTCGACCAAACTTGCGAAAAGATTTACCAGATCGAATTTATAAAGATGAATTTTCAAAATGGAATGCGATCGCAAATGAATGTCGATCTCTTTCACCAATTGGACAACCAATTTTAATCGGAACAACAACAGTTGATAAATCAGAAATGTTAGGAGAATTACTGAATCAATATCAATTGGGTTATCAAATTTTAAATGCAAAACCAGAAAATGTCCGACGAGAGTCAGAAATTGTTGCACAAGCCGGGAAAAAGGGTAGTATCACAATTGCGACAAACATGGCTGGTCGAGGTACTGATATCATTTTAGGTGGGAATATTCAATTTAAAGTACAAAAAGATTTATATAATATTTTAGTTGCAGCAAAATACCAAAAACAGCAAAACAAAAATATTAACATTGTACAACTTTCTAAACAATTTAAAGGTACATCTTTAAAGTTTTTAAGTGTTTTAAGTTCACTCATTCAAGATGAAGAATTTTTAAAATTATCGGATGTTGAAGTTTTACAAATTTTAAATGCAAGTGAACTCATTCGAATTCCTAAAATCGATTATCAATGCTCAATAAAATTTTTAATTAATGAGTTAACGAATTCTGCCAAGAAAACTCAACAATTAGAAAACGCTGTTGTTAAAAATTTAGGTGGATTATATATTATCGGTACAGAACGAAATGATTCGAGACGAATCGATAATCAATTACGGGGACGATGTGCTCGTCAAGGTGACCCTGGTATATCACGTTTCTTCTTAAGTATTGAAGATAAATTAATTCGTTTATTTGGTGATGCAAAACTTGAAAACGTTTTAAAAAGTCAGCTTTTAGATGATTTACCTCTGGAATCAAGGTTAGTAACTAAAGTTTTAGATTCAGCTCAAAAACGTATCGAAGAAAGAAACTATGAGCAGAGAAAAAATCTATTCGAATATGACGATGTTTTAAATAAACAACGAAATGTCGTTTATTTTGAACGACGGACAATTTTGCGAAGTGAATCTGTACGCGCTCGAATATTAGCATATGGTGAACAGGTTATTTCTGAAATTGTTGAAGCTTTGCGTAAACAGCCTTCTAGTGTTAATCAAGTTCTTTTTAGACTCGAAAATTTCTTAGGAACTAATTTATTACTAAATTTAGAAACGAAGTTACAAATAGTGGACAATAATATTGATTGGGATTCACTAAAACTTTATTTATTCCAAGAGTTCTGGCTATCATATGAGGCGACAATTGTTGCTTTAGAAATTTATGAACCGGGGTTAATTCGCGAATTACAGCGAACACTTATTTTAACTTATATAGATCGTGAGTGGAAAGACCATTTACAAAAAATGTCATTATTACGCGATGCAGTAGGATGGCGACGATATGGACAACGTAACCCATTATATGAATATAAAGAAGAGGCGTATAGTCTTTTCAAATGTCGAGGACTAGTTACACGACATTTAGTAATTTATGAACTTTTACGTTCAGCAATATTATAAATTTGAATTTTAGTTTTTAGTTATGACAAAACGAACATTATCAAACAAATCACGATACTCAATTTTAAAATTATCGGGTTTCCGTGCACGTATGGCAACGACGCAAGGTCGCAAAACAATTAAATCACGCCGCCGAAAAGGGCGTAAACGATTAGCTATTAATAGTTAATATTGAAAAATTATTCAAGTCAATTAATAGATTGACTTGAATAATACATAATTTTTTCGTTATTATGACTATAATATTAAGCTAAAAAACTAATATGTTAATTAACTAGTGTATGAAATTTAATGATGAATTGATTCTTTTATTAAAAGCTAGATATCCAATTATATATATTAATACAATTGAAGAAGATCGAGTTGAATATGTTATTCGTAAACATATAAAAGCAAGCTTAAATCGTAGTATTTATAGTTGGGACTTCGTTGATGGCTATACAAATAATCCAAATAATGAAGGGTTTGCAAAACGAAATCCTTTACAGGCGCTCGAACTTATCGAACGTTTAACGTCCGAGACTCCTGCTTTGTTCTTACTAAAGGATTTTAATCGATTCCTAACAGATATTTCGATTTCTCGAAAATTAAAAAATGTTAGTCGAATCTTGAAGCTACAGCCAAAAACAATTATTATAATTGGCTCAGAATTTCAAATTCCTAAAGAACTACAAGATTTAATTACGGTTCTGCAATTTAATTTACCTTTAGAAAGTGAAATTAATCAAGAATTAACACGTTTAGTGACATCTTTAAATTTAAAAATTGACCAGCAGTTATTTGAAAGTCTAACTCGGGCTTGCCAAGGTTTATCACTTGAGCGAATTCGAAGAGTTTTATCAAAAATTATTGCTACACATAAAACTATTGATGAAAAAAGTATTGATGTTCTTTTAAGTGAAAAAAAACAAATTATTAGTCAAACCGAAATTCTAGAATATTGGGCCGTCAATGAAGGGATTGATAACATCGGCGGTGTTGATAAACTGAAGGAGTGGCTAAAAAAACGAAAAACTTCTTTTGGTTTAAAAGCATCTAATTACGGGTTACCAACACCTAGAGGATTATTATTAGTTGGTATTCAAGGAACTGGAAAATCTTTGATGGCTAAAGCTATTGCCAGTGAATGGCAATTACCACTTTTAAAATTAGACGTAGGAAAATTATTTGGTGGTATTGTCGGCGAATCGGAATCTCGACTTCGACAAATGATTGATGTTGCTGAAACTCTAGCCCCATGCATTTTATGGATTGATGAAATTGATAAAGCATTTAGTAATAGTGACAATCAAGGCGATAGTGGGACAAGTAATCGAGTTTTAGCAACATTCATTAGTTGGTTATCTGAGAAAACAAAACCTGTTTTTGTTGTAGCAACCGCAAATAATGTTGATATGTTACCATTAGAAATCATTCGAAAAGGAAGATTTGATGAAATTTTCTTTTTAGACTTACCAGAATTCAATGAACGAGAACAAATTTTTAAAATCCATATTCAAGAATTTCGACCAAACAGTTGGAAATTATTCGATTATACAAAACTGGCACAGTTATCGGAAACATTTTCTGGTGCAGAAATTCGTCAAAGTGTTATTGAAGCCATGTATCATGCATTTGACGAAGAACGTGAATTTACCACTGACGATATCTGTTTAGCCTTAAATGAATTAATTCCTTTAGCTCAATTAGAAAATAATCAAACTCTTAAACTTCAAAATTGGGCTTCATCTGGACGGATTCGATTAGCATCTTCAAAAACTAATACGACTAATTAAAATTATTAATGAGACAAAGTATTTTTAAAATTATTGCAGATTTACGGTTCGCAATTACAATCCTTCTGATTATCGCATCCGCTAGTATTATTGGAACAGTTATTGAACAAGACCAATCTATTGAAACATATAAATTAAATTACCCTTTGACAAATCGAGTTTTTGGTTTTTTATCGTGGGATATTATACTAAAATTTGGGTTTGATCATGTTTATACAACGTGGTGGTTTATCACATTCATTATATTGTTTGGGATTAGTTTGTTAACGTGTACATTTTTACAACAACTGCCATCTTTAAAAATTGCTAAACGGTGTCAATTTTTCCGTTTAACAAATCAATTCCGTTTACTAAATATTTCAACTAAATTACAGAATTTATCACTGACTAAATTACTTTTTCGAATCAAAGAAAGTCAGTATTCAATTTTTCAACAGAAAGACATCGCGTATTGTTATAAAGGTTTAATTGGCCGAATTGCTCCAATTATTGTTCACTTTAGTATGATTCTTATTTTGTTAGGAGCTGTCTTTGGTTCATTAAATGGATTTAAGGCACAAGAAATTGTTCCAAAAACTGAAACATTTCATATCCAAAATGTATTAAGTAATGGTCAATTAACAAAAATACCAAATGTATCTGCACGAGTTAATGATTTTTGGATTACATATACAAAACAAACTACCGTCTCGCAATTTTATTCAGATATTTCGATTTTAAATGTTGATGGAAGTGAGATTGAGCGAAAAACAATTTTTGTAAATTCGCCTGTTAAATATGAAGGCGTTGATTATTATCAAACTGATTGGAATTTAATTGGTTTACGTGTTCAAACAAATGATGAAACCCCATTTCAATATCCATTAGTTAGTGTATTAAATAATAGAAGTAAAGTTTGGTTAACTTGGATTCCATTCGATTCGGGATTAAAAACAGGCATTACTGTATTAGTCGATAATTTAGAAGGTTATGCGTCAATTTATAATGATACAGGAACCTTTTTAGGTAATCTTGAATTAAATGAAACGTTTAATTCGAACTTTCCAATTACATTAACAGATATAATTAGTTCAACGGGACTCCAAATTAAATCAGATCCCGGTATTCCACTAATTTATGCTGGTTTCTTTTTACTAATGGTTAGTACATTGATTAGTTATATTACGTATTCACAAATTTGGATTATTCAATATAATCGTCAAGTTTTTGTTGGTGGAACAACCAATCGGGCAACTTTCGATTTTGAGTTGGAATTCTTTGAACTTATTAAATAATAAAATATTTTCGAAAATTTTCGTCAGAGTATAATTGTTGTTTTATAATTGTAAGTAACAAGTACTTTTACTTGGGAAGAATTTAAATTATAAAAATATTATTATGACAGCAACTTTAGAAAGACGCGAAGGCGTTTCATTATGGGAGCGCTTCTGCGCTTGGATTACAAGTACTGAAAACCGTTTATACATCGGTTGGTTTGGTTGTTTAATGTTCCCTACATTATTAACAGCAACTTCTTGTTACATCATCGCGTTCATCGCAGCTCCTCCAGTAGATATCGATGGTATCCGTGAGCCTGTAGCAGGTTCTTTATTATACGGAAACAACATCATCTCAGGTGCAGTTATCCCTAGTTCAAACGCTATTGGTATGCACTTCTACCCAATTTGGGAAGCAGCTTCAATCGATGAGTGGTTATACAACGGTGGTCCTTACCAATTAATCGTTTTACACTTCTTATTAGGTGTTGCATCTTACATGGGTCGTGAGTGGGAATTAAGCTACCGTTTAGGTATGCGTCCTTGGATCTTCGTAGCATTCTCTGCTCCAGTAGCAGCAGCTTCTGCAGTATTCTTAGTATACCCAATCGGTCAAGGTTCTTTCTCTGATGGTATGCCTTTAGGTATCTCTGGTACTTTTAACTTCATGT